>PYIL01321780.1_pt1 | contig 22905 bp, 22 predicted proteins | sample 3578041 | NCBI WGS metagenome assembly PYIL01 (sample SAMN08408023, study PRJNA431606) | Marine metagenome isolate SA_KN192-05_S13_150m, whole genome shotgun... | biome: marine; feature: oceanic pelagic zone; material: water; isolation source: 150 m water sample, 0.2-0.8 um fraction ... | reverse complement strand
TCGCTTTAAGGTGCAGGGATAAAAGAATACCTTCATTTTTTGCAGACTGAATTTCATTAAGGAAGAAAGTTTTCAGTTCTTTGATATCAATTTTAGCGGCGTCGATTACATCATTCTTTTCGACCGCTATGTTTTCTTTTAAAATAATATTACTGCCGTTAGTCTTTCTTAATTCTATTCTTAGATTATTAGGTTTTTCAGTAATTAGAGATTTTTCAGATGAATAAAAGTCACCATCATGCATATGAGCAACATTTGTCATTGAATCTGATTTCCATTCTCCCATTGTATGAGGATTATTCTTAGCGAACTGCTTGACTGCATCAGCCACTCTTCTATCTGAATTACCTTCTCTTAAGACTGGATTCACAGCGCTACCTAGAATTTTTGCGTATTTTCTTTGAATATCTTTTTCGTAATCGTCTTTTGGTTTTTCAGGATAATCTGGAATCTTGTAACCTTGTTTCTGCAATTCAATTATTGCAGATTTGAGTTGAGGTATTGAGGCACTGATGTTTGGAAGCTTTATTATGTTAGCGTTGGGTTTTTTAACCAACCTTCCTAATTCGACGAGGTCATCGTCTATTTTTTGTTCGGAAGTAAGAAAATCAGAAAAACTGGAGATTATTCTTCCAGAAAGTGAAATGTCGCGAGTTTCAATTCTAATATTTGCTTGTTCAGTGAATGATTTGATAATTGGTAACAAAGAGTAGGTTGCTAGAGCAGGTGCTTCGTCTGTTTTTGTGTATATAATTTCAGATGAGGAGGTCATAGTATTGTATACTCCAGATTATTTGGATATTTTCTCAATAATTTGGGTTGGCGTATCAGTTTTTCTGTAATAACCATGCCTTTTTTTCATTTCTTTGTATGTGTTATCTCTTTTAGTTTTAGTTTCAAACCATTCTTGTTTTGACCAATTTTCACCTAGGATTTTTCTTAAACTATCCCCCTTGGGAAGCGTTATTTTTATCCCGTATTTCTTATTTTTCTTTGATGTATTTTCGGAATTCGAATTATGTGAGTGGCAGTAATTCATAAATCTTCTCTGTGAAGGAGCAGCATTATAACTTACATCCTAATCGGTAATCAAAGTGATCCTTGATTTATTTTTTGAATAACTTCAAGAACCTATCACTAAATATACTCGACTGATTATGCATAAAAATCATCAGGATGACGTTTAACCCTGATATTAAGGCGAAGAATTCAAGGATAGACATGCCATATGTCAAACTGATAATAGCTAGTAATGAGGCCGATACCATAAATAATGCATTGAGAATATTGTTGGCTGCTATGATTCTTGAGAGATATTTAATATTCGCTTGCTCTTGAATTGCTGCGTAAAATGGAACGCTAAAAATCCCACCACATGCGCCTATCATGATTAAATCAAAAATGATTCGCCAATTATCTCTTTGACTGATAAACGCTTCCACATTCACCAGTTGAGTTAAGTTATTTGTATTACCTGAAAAATACAAGTCTACCGTAAATAGACTTAATCCAATTGCACCGATTGGCACAATACCTATTTCTACGCGATTATTTGAAAGTTTTTCGCACACCAATGAACCAATCCCTATGCCTATAGCAAATGTTGCGAGGAGAAGTGTTGTTACCGTTTCATTTCCATTAAGAATATTGAGTGTATATGCTGGAATCTGAAGTGTTATTGCTGAACCGTAGAACCAGAACCAAGAAATACCAATAATACAAAGAAACACCTCTTTTTTCTCTCTACTAAATCTCATAATTTTGAATATCTCTGAAAGAATGTTCCAATTTATCTTTAAAGATGGGTCAGTGGCTTCTGTTTTTGGTATTTTACGGCTGGATGCGTAACCAAGGATTGATATCAAGAGCAAGCAAATAGCCAAGGGATAATCGTTATTCTGCCCCATTGAGACAGCAATTCCACCTACTATTAAACCCAAGATAATCGCAATATATGTCCCTGATTCCACAAGTGCATTACCACCAATAAGTTCGTTTGAATTTAATTTTTGCGGAATATAGGCATATTTTACGGGTCCAAATAGAGATGATTGGAAGCCCATCAGAAATAATATAAATAACAAGGAAGGGTAGTTTTTAGTGTAGAGGGCTAAAGTTGCGAATATCATTAATGCAATCTCGAGTATTTTAATACATCGAATCAGAAATGACTTTTCTAGTTTGTCTGCCAGTTGACCTGCAATTGCTGAAAATAAGAAGTAAGGAAGAATAAATAATGCACCAGCTACGTTTGCAATTTGACTGGCATTAAGACCAAAAACTTCTATACCTTTAAAAGTTAAAAGGATTATTAAGCCATTACGAAAAATATTGTCATTAAAGGCACCAAGAAATTGCGTAACAAAAAAAGGAGAGAATCGATTTTGTTTTAGTAGAGTAAATTGATTAAATTTACCGAGAGAGTCATCTTTAGAATGCATCCGTAATGATTTATTATTCAGTTGTATTCCAAAATAATATTATCGTCTTTGTACTCCGGTGCAAAAATATCACTCAACCGATAAGTGCGAGTATCATTTGAGTTGTCATCTGCACTGTTCTCCATTCCTGGCTGTATTGGGAGTCTATGAGTTTGTTCAGTTAGTGTTTGTACAAAAGTATTTGCAGAATTTGGAGCGGCATTACCTGTAGCTGAGAATATTTGATCAGGCGTTATACTTGAAGAATTATAATAATGTGCATTGCTGCGTCGATCCATAGTTAAGGTTGCTCCTTCTAGTGAAGCACCAATAAATAAACCTCTGCTTCTTGAGTAGGAGTATATTTCAGCATTAAATCTTAAGTCAGTTGCTGCAGCAGTATGCCTTCCAATGGGCCCAGCCGCTATTGAAGCATCAGCACCAAGAGTTAATTTACCATTACTGATGCCATCAACACCTTTGCGAGTTTTAAATACCAAAATACTATCAGTTGATTGAATACCCAATTGAAGCCCTACACTCCCACCAGTAAGAGTAATAAAGGATGGGTTGCTCCATGAATTATCTGTGTTTCTCACAACGATTATACCTTTACCTCTTCGGGCACCTAGTATTGCTCCAATTTTTTTTACATTTGGAAATACTGCAATAGCATATGCTCTTGATAATAAGGCAGGAGGTATTGATTGTTCAGGAATACGAAGGATTTGATCAAGTACATCAGTGGCATCGGCAACACGTTTTTCTTGGATATTGGTAGCTGTGTATGCATTTGATGACACTATAATGAATATGATGGAAATTATTGATATAAGTTTTGTATTCATTTTATTACCTAAATTATACCTACATGTATTAAAGCGCACTATCGTCTGTTTCTTCTGTTCTAATTCTTATTGCTTGTTTTAGGTTTGTTACAAATATTTTTCCATCACCAACTTTTCCAGTTTTAGCATTACCGATGATGGCTTCTATTACTTCTTCGAGGCGATCATCACTGACTGCAATATCAATTTTTGTTTTTGGTAAGAAATCAACAACATATTCGTTTAATGCGTTACGAACATCATCGAGACGAAAAGGTTTAATAATTGCCGTTACAAGTTTCATTAGTAAATCCTGAAATCTGTTGTTTTTCCAATTATAAGTCTTATTTTACTTGATATCAGCTTAATTGATGGATTTTTATCTATAAAATTTATGGATGACTCTCTTTTTGGTTGGTATGATTTGATTAGTTTATGAGCAATATAAATACAAGTATTATTGGGAAAGACAGTTTAATATATAACGGTTTTGCCTTTTTGTATTTAATAGTTATGTACATCATAGGCATCATTGGGTCATTTCATCCAAATATAGCTATTAATATAATTTTCACACTGTTATTGGCGCACGGCATGATTATTGCCGCATATCTTGTGCATGAATGTGGTCATAATCTTATTTTTAAAAAAATGCAACATAACACTTATCTTGGTAGGGTTTTGACTTGGTTCTGCGGGGCTTCTTATGGCACCTATGAGGATATTAGATATAAACATTTTCGACATCATGTTGATAATGATGATGTAGTATGGTTTGACTATGAGAGTTTTTTTAGGAAACACCCAAGAATCTTAAAGCTGACTCAAACATTAGAATGGTTTTATATCCCAGCGCATGAAATTATTATGCATACTATTATGGCTTTTTGTTCGTTTATTATCCCCCAAAGACGCGATCAGAGAATTAGAAATTTAAGTGTTCTGTTTGTTAGGGGCTCTTTATTTATCTACGTTTCCATCAATTACCCAAAAGTTGCTCTTTGTTACATTATTGCTTATTTACTAATGATTACAGTCTTAAGGTTTATGGATAGTATCCAGCATGACTACAGTTATAATTTAACTCTTTATAGTAATAAAAAGCCTGAACGAAAAGGTAATTTTGAATGGGAACAGGAACATACATTTAGCAATCCAATTTCTATGCGCATTCCTTTTTTGAATTGGCTGGTATTAAACTTTGGTTTTCACAATGCGCATCATTCAGATATGACAATACCCTGGTATAGGCTTCCTCTTAAGCACCAACAACTATTCGGTAGTAATTCTCAACATCATGTTCCATTTAAAGCTCAGTTGAAGATCTTTCATAAGCAGCGAGTTAACAGAATAATCGACAATCATGATGATATAAGCCCAAGTGGTCACGATTACCTGCTTGCTGCAAGAAAAGCTGAAGTTTCTGGTGGTAATGCCGCATCATTTTTGACTTCTTTTTAATTCTTAGGCTCGGTTTTGCAAAAATTAAAAATATACCAATCGCTCTGGGGTATGGAACAACGCATACCTGGTAAAACTGAGCCAACAATCAAACAAAGCTTTGAGAAGGTAAAAAAAGCTCAATTTGATGGTATCTGCATTGATTTAGCTGTTCATGAGATTGAGCAATTTCAAGAAACAAAAGATTTTTATGAAGAATTTAATCTTGAGTGTATGGTTAATGCTTTCCCGTATAATCCTTCTGATATGAAGCCTTTGATGAAAATGGCTAAGGATTTTAATGCTTCTTTAGTTAATGTCATTAGTGGTGTGACTCCCTTAGTACCTATTGAGGCAATCCCTTTAGTTAGAAGATGGATGGATGAAGCAGCGGAATTAGAAATAAAAGTTCTTTTTGAAACACATAGAGACAGCCTCTTAAATGATCTATTCTTTACGATCCAATTGATGGATTTGGTGCCTGAAATGAGATTGTGTGCAGATTTATCTCATTTTGTGATAGACCGAGAATTAAGATTACCTTTGCCAGAAAGAGATGAATTATTCATGAAAAGGATTCTAGGAAGATCTGATTGCTTACAAGGGAGGGTGGCAAATCGTGAACAAATTCAAATTCAGATTGATTTTCCTCAGCATCAAGAATGGGTTGTACAATTTAAAAATTGGTGGAAGCAAGGAATAAAGAATTGGCGTAATAGGAATGATGAGAATGCTGAGCTTATTTTTTTATGTGAATTGGGTCCTCGTCCATACGCAATGACAGATAAGAATCAAGAGGAATTGTCGGATCGCTGGGAAGAGGCGCTTAAAATAAGGGCGTGGATCGAGAAAATTTGGCAAGAAGTCGAGCAAGAATAAATATAATTGTAATTAATTTCTTTAAAATATGAGGATGAATTTGTGAGTGATTTAAAAAATAAAACAATATTTATTTCAGGTGGCAGTAGAGGTATAGGTCTTGAGATAGCGAAGCGCGCAGCAAAAGATGGCGCAAACATAATTATTGCGGCTAAAACAACGGAACCGCATCCAACATTACCGGGCACCATCTATTCAGCGGCGGAAGAAATTAACAATGCAGGAGGAGAGGCCTTGCCGGTTATTTGTGATATACGATATGAAGATCAAGTTAAATCCGCTGTTGAAGCAGGTGTTGAGAAGTTTGGTGGTATTGATGTCTGTATAAACAATGCGAGTGCAATTTCACTGACACCAACTTTGAAAACTTCGATGAAACGATTTGATTTGATGCAACAAATCAATATCAGAGGCACATTTTTGGTTTCAAAGACTTGTATCCCATATCTAAAGAAATCTGATAATCCGCATATCTTAAATTTATCGCCACCCCTAAATCTAACTGCCAGATGGTTTGCACCTCACTGTGCTTACACTATTGCAAAATATGGAATGAGCATGTGTGTTTTAGGGATGGCTGAAGAATTCAAAGAACAAGGTATTGCTGTTAATGCGTTATGGCCAAGAACTGCAATCGCAACGGCTGCCGTGAAGAATTTATTAGGTGGAGATGAGATGATAAAGCACTCAAGGATCCCTGAAATTATGGCAGATGCTGCCTATTGTATATTAACCAAAGAAAGCACAGAATTTACTGGTCAATTCTGCATTGATGATGAAATTTTAGGTGAATCAGGCGTATCAGATCTAAGTGCATATTCAGTCCAACCTGGTGCTGATCTTGTCCCAGATTTTTTCTTGGATTAGATGGAATTTTTATGAGTGTTAGACAAAAAAGATTTGAAGGTATAAGAGAAGTTCTAGAACCTCATAAATTTGATGTGATGCGTTTAGATGCATATCTCAAAACTGCTGTTGAAAATTATGAAGGCCCCTTAGATGTTAAACAATTTAAGGGTGGTCAATCGAATCCAACTTATCTAATTAAAACGCCGACGAAAAAATATGTTCTAAGACGCAAACCACCAGGGAATCTTCTTAAATCTGCTCATGCAGTTGATCGTGAATTTAGAGTAATTCAGGCTCTAAGTAGAGTGAATTTTCCTGTGCCAGAACCTTATGTGTATTGTGATGATGAATCGATAATTGGCACGGTCTTTTATGTCATGGAGTTCGTTGAAGGACGGATATTTTGGGATCTTGATATGCCTGATAGCAACCCCCATGAGAGAGCGGCAATTTATGATGATCTGAATCAGAACTTGGCAAGATTGCATAATTTTAAATTTCAAGATATAGGGTTATCTGATTTTGGTAAACCAGGAAATTATTTTAGCCGCCAAATCTCCAGATGGTCTAAGCAATATGTTTCATCAGAAATCGATCTCATTCCTTCCATGAATCAATTGATGGATTGGTTACCAGAAAATATTCCAGATGACGAGAGCTCAAGCATCGTTCACGGTGATTATCGGCTCGATAATTTAATTATTCATCCAGCTGAACCAAAAATAATTGGTGTTTTAGATTGGGAGTTATCAACTATTGGTCATCCAATGGGTGATTTAACCTATAATTTGCTTGCTTGGCAAATGCCCAATATCGGGGGTGGTTCTACGGGGTTATTTGGTAAGGATCTTAAAGATCTTGGGATACCCGGTGAAGACGAGTATATTGAAAGATATTGTGAAAGAACAGGCAAGAAAGGAGGTTTGCAGAATAGAGAGTTTTACTCAGCTTATAATTTCTTTCGTCTCGCGGCCATATTGCAAGGCATTGCTGGAAGAATCAGAGATGGCACTGCAGCCAGTATCGAAGCAAAGAAACTTGTAAAGGCTGTTGTGCCATTGGCTGATATGGGATGGGCTTACGCGCTTAAAGCAAGCGCTTAACTAGATTATTTTCTTAGTAAATAAATTTTTTGGAAAAAGAAATGAACAATAGAGTTATTACTAATATTAAAGAAGGTGTGGCTGAAGTAGAGTTAAATCGATCAGACAAGCATAACGCATTGGATCACAAGATGTTTGAGTCCATAATTGAAGTCGGTGATCAATTGGCAAAGGATAGTTCCATTAGGGCAGTTATCTTGCATGGCGCAGGTAAAAGCTTCTGCGCGGGAATAGATTTATCCATGTTTGCTGAAGAAGGATTGACTTCAAATCATTCAGAGAGAATGAAACCTCGTAAGAGTTCATTATCAAATTATTACCAAAGTGCCGCTTACGTTTGGCGTGAGATTCCTGTGCCGGTTATTGCTGCTCTTCACGGAGCAGTTTATGGCGGAGGATTACAGATTGCTTTGGGTGCTGATATTCGGTATGCAGCAAAAAATACTTTACTTTCGGTCATGGAGATTAAATGGGGAATTATTCCTGATATGGGGATTACAACCTCATTACCTAACTTAATGAGAATGGATAAAGCTTTAGAAATGGCAATGACAGCTGATATTAAAGATGCTTCAGAAGCATTACAATTAGGGTTGATTACGGCCATTAAAGATAATCCTCTCGATCAAGCCAGAGAATTGGCTAAGAAAATCTCAAATAAATCACCGGATGCTATTCGTTCTATTAAGCGACTATTTTATGAAGCTTGGCTCAAAGATGATCAGTTTTCATTAGCGCTTGAAGCAGAATTACAGCAGAAAGTAATGACTGAACCTAATCACATGGAAGCGGCAAAATCAACGTTGACAAAAAGCAAGCCAAAATTCCAAAACTCAAAGTTATGATTTGAGATCATAGGATTTTTTTGTAAAAAAGGTAAATATGAAAAAATTAAGAACCGTTAAATACATTCAGGATGAATCAATTGCAGTGATTACTATAAATCGTCCCGATGCAATGAATTCTTTTAATGAAGCCCTACGCTCCGACTTACTATTTGCTTTTAATTATGCGTCAGAAGATCAGACAATAAAGGCTATAATTCTAAATGGCAACGGAAGGAATTTCAGTGCCGGAGCAGACTTGAAGGATACAAATGATTCAGAAAAATCACTTCAGGAGATATTAAATAAAGAGTATCGCCCTCTATTCGATTCAATCAGCAATGCAGAAAAACCAGTAATTGCATCTATCCATGGTTCCGCAGCAGGCATAGGCCTTTCTTTGGCTTTAAACTGTGATTTGTTGATTATGGCAGAGGATGCTTTTTTGTTAGCTCCTTTTACCACGATATCGTTAGCTCCTGATGGTGGTATGAATTGGTTTTTAGTTAATCAATTAGGGTATAGACGTGCTTTTCAGTTATGTATTGAGAGTGAGAGAATTGAAGCAAAATATTGTATTGAGCATGGTTTGGCAAATAAGATGGTGGAACCTGAAAAGCTACATAAAGAAACCATTCAATGGGCCAAGAGCTTAACCAAGAGAGCGCCTTTGTCAGTAAGAGCTACAAAAAAGATAATGAGGCATGCAAACAGCAGTTCTTGGGCTAAAACTTATGATATGGAAGTCCCGATACAGCAAGCATTGATAGATTCAGAGGATTTTCAAGAAGGTGTGAGTGCTTTTCTTGAGAAAAGAGATCCCAAATTTAAAGACAGGTAATAGATTATCAATAATTCAAAGGAATATTAATGAAGGTGTCATTCATTGGCTTGGGTGTCATGGGTTATCCTATGGCTGGTTTTCTTGCTAAAGCAGGCCATCATGTAACAGTTTTTAATCGAACAGAAAATAAAGCCTTGAAATGGTGTAATGAATTTAAAGGTAATTATAAGACTTCCCCTATTGAGGCCGCCAAGGAGTCATCCATCGTTTTTATCTGTGTTGGCAATGATGATGATGTAAGAGAGGTTACTTTAGGTGATAAAGGCGTGATACATGGCCTTAGTAAAGGGGGTGTTATTGTCGATCATACAACTGCCTCAGCTTTGGTGGCTTCTGAAATTCATGAGAATGCTAAGCAGAGACAATTAGATTTTATGGATGCCCCATTGTCCGGTGGTCAAGCGGGAGCAGAATCAGGGCAATTAACAATTATGGTTGGTGGCGATCAAGCGATTTTCGATCAAGTATTGCCAGTTATGGATTGTTACGCAAAGGCTTGCACGTTAATCGGTGAGGTTGGTTGCGGTCAAAAAGCAAAAATGGTTAATCAAATTTGTATTGCGGGCCTTATTCAAGGGTTATCAGAAGGTCTACACTTTGCCAAGCGAGAAAATCTAGATGTTGCAGCGGTTATCAAGGCTATATCACAAGGGGCGGCTCAATCATGGCAGATGGAAAATCGGTGGCAAACAATGATAAACGATGATTTTGACTTTGGATTTGCGGTGGAATGGATGCGAAAAGACCTTGAAATTACTTTAAATGAGGCTGCCCGTGTTGATGCAAATCTTGAAATTACTGCTTTAGTGAATGAATTTTATAAAGAGATTGAGGGTATGGGTGGCAAGCGTTTCGATACATCAAGTTTAATAAAACGATTAGAGTTATAAATCTTTTTGCAAAATAATTAAATTTTACTGTAAGATTTGGTTAAACCGGGGGTGGTTTTTTAGACCTGAGATTTGGGATATTTAGCATTAAATATTTTACCAAAAACCCTTAGAACCTGAACCAGTTAGTACTGGCGTAGGAAGAGAGATTTCATGGTCATGAGTGCATGTTCAATACGAAAAATAATATTGTCTTTATTGCTGCTATTTATTGTATCAGGCGGTTTTGCTGAAGAAACTTTAGATGAAATTGTCGTTACAGCGGATTATAGAGAAAGAAAAGACATAGATATTCCTTCGAGTATCAGTATCTTAAATAAAGAATTCATTGAAAAATCATCAACTCAACACTTTCAGGAATTAATACTTTCAATTCCCAATCTTAGTTGGTCGGGAGACGGAAACCGACCGCGTTATTTTCAAATTAGAGGTATAGGAGAGCTTGAGCAATATGAAGGCGCGCCGAATCCATCAATTGGGTTTTTGATTGATGATATAGATTTTAGTGGCATTGGGTCTGTAGCTACATTGTTTGATATTGAGCAGATTGAAATATTACGAGGTTCTCAAGGTTCTCGGTATGGAGCTAATGCTCTTGCTGGCTTGATTTACATGAAAAGCTCAGAAGCTGCATCAGATTTTTCTGGTAAGTTTCAGATGAGAGTTGGAGAAGATAATGAGATAGCAGGCGGATTTGCTTTAGGCGGTCCTATAGTAATATCAAATAATATGAAATATCGTTTAAGCCTCCATAAGCACCAGAGTAATGGATTCCGAAAAAACTCATTCTTGAATCGTGACAATACAAATCAAAGAGAGGAAACGACATTTCGTTCAAAACTATCTTGGAATGATGTTGGGAATTGGCAGTTTAATTTAACAATAATGTTTGTTGATATTAATGATGGTTATGATGCATTTTCCATTAACAATTCCCTGAACATGCTCTCAGATAAACCAGGAATGGATTCACAAAAAAGTAAAGGGAGCTCACTTAAAGCTTTATACAATGGAAGTGACTTGTATGCATTGGAATCTATAACATCTACCGCTTATTCAGAAATGGTTTTCTCTTATGATGCTGATTGGGGGAATGAGAATTCATGGCTTCCTTACACGTATGATTATTTTTCAGGAAATAAACGAAAAAGACAGACTTTATCTCAGGAAATTAGGTTCATTTCTAAGCAAAAAACGAGATCCTTTTCAGATTCAGAAAAATGGTTATTCGGTATGCATATATTGAAACTGAACGATGATTTAATGACTAATAGTATTGGGGTGTATAACGATCCAATATATGTTTATGAGGATTCACTTGATACCACTTTTAATAGCAAATATGAGTCTCTCAATGGATCTTTATTCAGTCAAATGCATTTTGGTATTAACGAAAACACTCTCTTAACATTAGGATTGAGGCTGGAAAATCGGAGTGTGGATTATCTGGATTCATTAAAATTAAACATGAAGCCACGCGAAACTATGTTTGGGGGAGAAATTAGTCTTTCAAATAATTATTCAGAAAAAATCCATGGTTACTTAAGTCTTACCCAAGGTTTTAAAGCTGGTGGGTTTAATTTAGGTGTCATTCCTAGCGGCAAAAGGGAGTTTGATAAAGAAATTTTATGGAATGCTGAGGTTGGTATTAAATCAACTCTTTATGATGGAAAAATAAGATTAAATAGCGCTTTATTTTATAGTAAAAGAAGGGATCAGCAGGTCAGGACCTCGATGCAATTGATTGCGAATGACCCAGCCTCGTTTGTATTTTTTACTGATAATGCTGCCATAGGTAAGACATCGGGGTTTGAAGCCGATCTGCGTTGGATTAAAAATGAAAAATTTCAAATGTATGTTAATTTAGGCTTGCTTAAAGCGAGATTTGATGAATATATTGGAGTTGATATAAGTTTGAATAATAGAGATGTAGCACATGCACCACGATATTCAATTAATGGGGGGTGGGAATATCGTTACCCAAGTGGTTTATTCATCATGATGTCAGCCTCAGCAAGGGATGAATTTTATTTTGATATCAGTCATAACGAAAAATCGAAAAGTTTTAGACTGTTTAACGCTCGTGCTGGGTATGAATCAGAAAATTGGTCTCTTCAGTTATGGGCTAATAACTTAACAAATGAAAAATACGCAGTACGAGGTTTTTATTTTGGGAATGAGCCGCCAGATTTTCCCAATAAACTCTATACAAGACAAGGTGAACCTCGACAAATTGGATTAACCTATGAAATGAGGTTTTAGACGCTAAGTCATGGAGAACCTTGCTGTAATTTTAGCCATAGCATATCTGTTGTTGGTTATTCGGCAAAATATTTTTTGTTGGATGTGTTCGGCCGTCAGTTCCATGATATATGTATATTTATTTTTTGGAGTGAAACTCTATATGGGATCACTCTTGAATTTATTTTATTTTGGCATGGCAATTTATGGTTGGTATTCGTGGTCAAGGAAAAATAACGACACTGCATTAACCATTTCTAGCTGGTCAGTAAGAACTCACATCATGGCTATATCTGCGATTGCTTTTTTTTCCTTGGTAAGCGCCTATTCTTTATCGATATTCAGTGATGCGGTATTACCATATTTGGACTCATTGACAACCTTTTTCTCCATATGGGCAACTTACTTAGTGGCAATAAAAGTGCTTGAGAATTGGTGGTATTGGCTCGTTATTGACCTGTTCCTTGTTGCAATATATTGGTCTCGTGATTTACACACAACTGCACTACTTTTTGTTGTTTATATAATATTGATTCCTTTTGGCCTGATGGCATGGAAGCGCAGTTATACGAGTAAGAAAATATGATAAATATTGATGAGGCAATTGATCTTATACCTAAATCGATCTCAAACGGTATCCAGAGAAAGATCCAATTGCTGGGTTCGACTAATCGTTCATTTAAACTTCAAAAAGCCAAAATTTCCTATGTGTTAAGAATTGATGATAATCACACAAAAGATTTAAAAATAGATCGTTTAAAAGAGTCTCTGGTGTTAAATAATGCAGCAAGAGCTCAGATAGCCCCAGAGGTAATTTTCGAAGATCACAAACATGGGATTTTGGTGACTTTGTTTATCAAAGGATCTCCGTGGTTAAAAAAAGACTTTCATGATCCAAAAAAGATCAAGATATTAGCGAAATTATTGCATGAAATTCATGCTCTTCCAAAAGTTGGGTACTCTTTTAAGCCAAAGGAAATCGCCAAAAATTATATTTCAAATATAGGGGCTCATTCTGATTATTATGATTTTTCTAATAAATGCATGAAAATCATTACAGATTTAGGCTGCACACAAGATCAATGCTGTTGTCATAATGATATTCATGGTTCTAACCTTATTCAGGGCGAACGATTAATGGTGCTTGACTGGGAGTATGCTTTTGATAATAGCCCAATGTTTGAGTTGGCATCCATCAGTTCGTATCATAATCTTAATAAGGCATCTAATTTATTGTTGTTGGATGAATATTATGGAAGTCAGAGTAAATATTTATACAATCAATTTTTGACCCAAAAAAGACTTTTCGATGCAATATATTGGCTTTGGTTGGCCGTTCGACAAGCGAACAGCCCAAACGAGTCTCAAATTAATACTTTACAAGAAATAAGAGAGAGGCTGCTCTAAATCACCAGTGATTCCTTAATTCTCTTAATTTTAAAAAGACCGCTTCTGGTGAAGGATTTATTTCAAGATCCGAGAAAGATTCACGCAGTTTATTTATAACCCCAGGGCTTTGTAGACGAAAAAAAGTATTGAAACTCATTTCATCTTTAAGGGTTGTTACTACTTTTGTTGGGTCCTCATCTTTATGTTTATTGAGCATTTTTAAGGCAGTTTGATTTTCAGGTTCCCTGTCAAGGGTGAATTTGAGGTTATTCGTGAGGTAATCATGGCCTGGATAGATTTGAGTTTCAATAGGAAGTCTATTTAATTGTTCGGTAAAAGTTTTGTATAATTTTTTAGGATCACCGCCATTATGGCAATTTCCAGCGCCTGCGTTAAATAATGTGTCTCCACTGAAAAGGGCGGGTATTTCAGTGTGAGAAAGCATGCAAATATGGCTCATTGTGTGTCCTGGTGTATCTAAGCATTCAAGTTCAATTGAGCGGCCGACTTTAATTATATCGCCATGATTAACACCTTTGTCGATATTTGGGATTTGATCTTTAGCGTTTTTGTGAGCAATAATCTTTGCGGAAGTGGCATTCACTATATTTTCATTGCCGCCAATGTGGTCCCAATGTTCATGAGTGTTTAGTATTTGCGTAATGTCCCATTGATTTTTATTAGCTATATCAAGACATTGTTGGTGATCGAGGGGATCGATAGCAAGAGCTTCTCCGCTTTCAGGGCATACAATCAGATAGTTAAAATTCCTATATGCATTGGCCGTCCATATTTTCTCAACAATCATAAAGATTCTTCTTTAATTATTTAATTAATATATTTTCCAGTTTAATCTGAAATTAAATTGTACTTAGATTATGCTTTTAAATTAACTGAAGCTTCATTTTATTTCAATCAATCACAATTAATAAAAAAAGAAATGTATGAGTCGTTTATTTTTAATCAGGCATGGACAGGCAAGTTTTTTATCCGATAACTATGATCAACTCTCTGAAACGGGAGAGAGTCAAGCTCAAGCTTTGGGTGAGGAATTAACCGCAGATAATATTGTTTTTGATGCCGTGTTTTGTGGTGATCTGGTCAGGCAAGTTGATACCGCAGAGATTGTTTCAAATGTTTATCAAGATAAAAAACTAAAATTCCCCTCGATTAAAACAGAAGTTGGTTTAAATGAGTATCCGGCAGAAGAAATTATGACCACACTCGGTAAATATCTAATTGATAATGATAACAATGCGGCAGATCTTTTTAAAAAATGCAATGATGCAGAAGGCGAGAGTGATCGACACAAATACTTCCAAAAACTTTTTGAGTTAATTCTTGAGGTATGGGTAAATGGTGACTATGAAGATGTGGGGTTGTCTTCGACTTGGGAAATATGGAGCAATCAAGTCAGAGAAACATTAATGAAGATAATGGAAAATTCTGGAAAAGGTAAATTGATAGCTGTTTTTACTTCAGGAGGTCCAATCGGAGTAAGTGTACAAACTGCACTGAATGCTCCTGAAATCAAGGCCGCAGAACTAAACTGGCGTATCTATAATTGCTCTGTTACAAAATATACATTCAATAAGTCTCGCTTCTCACTGGATCAATTTAATGACGTTTCGTATTTACCTAAAGATTTACTTACATACCGTTAATTTACTGATTCCTTTAACCATTGACTGATGTATCTACCAATCTCATCAGGAGAGTCTTCTTGTAAGAAATGCTTTCCACTCACAGTTACTTCAGTTTGATTTTTCCATGTTCTACAATATTCGCGTTGATCTCCAACCAAAATAGAACCAGGTTCAGCATTGATAAATAATTTTGGTATATCTGAATCTTTAAGCCATTTTGCATATCTTGAAACAATTTCAACCATATTTTTTGGGCTGCCATCAATGGGAATTTCACGAGGCCAACTCAGGGTAGGTCTTCTGTCTTCGCCTGATTTTAGAAATGGTTCACGGTAAACATCCATTTCTTTTTTGCTTAAATTCCTGATAATTGAATTAGGCAATACGCCTTCAATAAATAAATTCTTTTCTAATATTAATTTTTCTCCAGCGTTAGATCGAAAACCCTGGAAAATGTTTCTGGCGAGTTCTGGCCATTCTTCCCATGTCACTGGTCTGACAATGGCTTCCATATAAGCAATTCCTTGTATCGATTTTGGGTTCTGGTAAGCCCAATCAAAACCTAATGCAGAGCCCCAATCATGAACTATCATGGTCACGTTATTCTTTATTCCTAATTTTTCCCAAGTTTTAAAAAGGAAGTCACGATGCTCCTCGTAAAGATAGGTTTTTTCTCCAGGGTTATCTAATTTATCAGAATCACCCATTCCAATTAGGTCAACAGCGATACATCGTCCCTGATTTGCAAGGTGAGGTATGATATTTCGCCAAAGATAAGATGATGTTGGGTTGCCATGCTGAAATACAATAGGGTTTCCTTGGCCTATCTCAACATATGCCATTTTTTTGTTATTAACTTCAATGTACTTTTTTTTAGCTTTTTGTGAATACATGTTTTTAAAAATGTTAAGAATAAATTCAATCGTGATTATTATCGCCTACTCTGATAGATTAATGAAGTTCAAGACCTGAGGTCATATTTTTATGAGCACCAATAAACAAAAAAATATTGGCAAAAAAATCTCAAAATATTATTTCGCTGTATGCTTGTCTGGTTTTTCGCATCTTATGGGACGGGGATCATATTTGTTGATCAATTAAATAATATTAAAATCGGAGGCTTTAAACTTGGCTTTTGGTTTGCCCAGCAAGGCTCCATCTATATTTTCGTGTGTTTGATTTTTTATTACGCTTGGAGCATGAATAAGATCGAGAAAGAATTTGATTTAAACGAGAAAGATTTTAGTTAATGGAATTAAAAGCACTTACATATTTGATTGTAGGGGCGACTTTTGTTCTGTATATAGCGATTGCTGTTTTATCTCGCGCTGAAAGTACAGGCGAATTCTATATTGCAGGAAAAACAGTTTCTCCATTGGCAAATGGTATGGCAACGGCAGCCGATTGGATGAGTGCCGCTTCTTTTATTTCAATGGCAGGATTGATTGCTTTTTCTGGCTATGATGCATCGGTTTATTTGATGGGATGGACAGGAGGGTATGTTTTACTTGCGCTTTTTATTGCTCCCTATTTACGAAAATTTGGGAAATTTACCGTACCTGAATTTATAGGAGAGCGTTATTACTCCAAAACAGCAAAGATTGTAGCTGTATTGTGTTTGATTTTTGTCTCTTTTACTTATGTGGCCGGCCAAATGAGAGGAGTCGGCATTGTTTTTTCAAGATTTCTCGAAGTCGATGTAACTGTAGGGTTGATAATTGGCATGAGCGTGGTTTTTGTCTATGCAGTTTTGGGTGGGATGAAAGGTATAACTTATACGCAAGTGGCACAGTATTGCGTGTTAATTTTTGCTTATACAGTACCAGCAATTTTTATTGCATTGCAGGTGACTGGAAATCCAGTACCGCAGTTGGCCTTTGGAGGCAATATCAATGGGACTGATATTAGTTTATTAGGTAAATTAGATGAATTAGTGACTTCACTTGGATTCAATCAATATACCACTGGTTTAAAAAGCAAAGTGGATATCTTTTGTATCACCTTAGCATTGATGGTAGGTACGGCAGGATTACCACATGTTATTGTACGATTTTTTACTGTTCCTACGGTAAAAGATGCTAGAACCTCAGCAGGTTTTGCCCTCTTATTCATAGCGATACTATACACAACTGCGCCTGCAGTTGGCTCAATGGCCAGATACAATTTAATTAATACTGTCCAGCACGGAGAAGTTGGTTCACCTCAAGGTAACCTTTTGTATGCCGATCGACCTGATTGGATGGTTAGGTGGCAAAAGACTGGTTTGGTTGAATTTGAAGACATGAACAATGATGGAAGAATTCAGTTTTACAATGACAAAAATCCAGATTACGAGAGCCAAGCCTCAAAATTTGGTTGGTCAGGAAATGAGTTAAAAGTTGATCGAGATATTATGGTGTTAGCAAACCCTGAAATTGCTGGCTTACCGAATTGGGTTATTGCGTTAGTAGCTGCTGGAGGCATAGCTGCGGCATTATCGACGGCTGCAGGCTTATTACTGGTGATCTCATCCTCAATTTCTCATGACATAGTGAAAGGCATATTTTTTCCAAGAATTTCCGAAAAAAAAGAGTTACTTACGGGCAGGATTGCCGCAGCCATTGCTATAGTTATTGCGGGTTATTTGGGTTTTGATCCACCTGGCTGGGTTGCTGAAGTGGTAGCTTTTGCCTTTGGCTTAGCTGCCGCCTCTTTATTTCCTGCGATATTTTTAGGGATTTTCTATAAAAGAATAAATAAGTTTGGTGCTATCGCAGGCATGTTAACCGGATTATTTTTTACTTATGGTTACATTGAATATTTTAAAGGTTTGTTTCTTAAGGTTATTGGCTCACCTTGGGGTGAAAATCTCCCGGCAAACTGGTTATTTGGAATTTCACCAGAAGGAATTGGTGTGATAGGCATGTTTTTGAATTTTATGGTAGCAATAACAGTGTCATATATGACTGCCAAACCTCCACAGAGTATTGTTGATTTGGTTGATAATATTCGCATTCCAAGATCTGAGTAGGATGGATTTTTATTTTCCTTTAATTGCTATTTTTAATGCATCAAGTCCGTCATTCATCTTTTTGCGACCGTACCCAATCCTAAAATGATTGCTTGGTGAGATCCCAACTTTTGATTCATAGACACTTGCGGGTAAAAGCATAATACTGTGTTTCTTAATTAGTTGTTCACAAAATACACTTACTCCTTCTTTCCCTAGATATTTTGGATAACCAATGCATCCCCCATCTGGTTCTTTCCATTCAAATAATGAGCTATTTTCGTGAAAGAAAAGATTTAGTATTTTTAGATTTTCATTAATTATTTTTCGGTTGCGTGCTAGGATTTTTTCTCCTGATTTTAATGCTATAACTGCAAGAAATTCACTAGGTGATGAATTGCAGATTGATAAATAATGTTTCATTTTTTCCATTTTCTCGAGTAATTCAAGATCTTGTGTTGCTATCCAACCGATACGCAAACCAGGCAATCCATATGCTTTTGACATAACATTCAAAGATAGTCCTTTTTCATATATATCAGCAACTTGCGGTAATCTTATGTTTTTATTTCTCTCCATGAGTCGGTATACTTCATCACTAAATAGATAGATTTCATGCTTTCTGGCAATCTCAATCAATGTATTTAATGTTTGAATTGAAATGACTTTACCTGTTGGGTTATGGGGAAAGTTTATAGAGATTAACCGGGTGTTTTTTTGGATTGCGTCTTGTATCTTATCTAAATCAAGATTCCAATCATTTTTCTCATCAAGAGTAATTCCGGTAACATTGCAGAGTGCATTTGGAATTGTTTCAGAGGATTGATAATTTGGGGTAATAACGATAGCGTGGTCCTCTTTTTGAAGTATACAATGCATAGCTGTATAGATGCCTTCTTCCGCTCCAGCAAAAGCCAATATATTTTTTGGAGATAATTGTTTATATGTATCTGTTATTGCATATCTCAGTTCTGGAGTGCCAAAAGTTTCGATGTATTTGAATGTTAAGTTATCCCATCTTTCTCGATCTTCTTGTGTGCCTAATTTCAATAATTCTCTAAGTGACATCGTTTCCATGTCAGATGCACACATATGATATTTGACATTAAATTCCCATTTAGAGAAAAATGTTTCAAGTTTAAAATCAGGAAGCATGAGCTTGATATTCTCCATTAATTTTCATGAATACACCATTTTGACAGATTCGATTAATATTTTCCTGTTAGAATAAATTCATGGTTAACTTTATTTTGACTGATTTGAGCTTGCAATTATCAGTCTTATAAAAAACGTTACTCAAATCAGGGGGAATCATGTCAGCAGTATTTCTAAATCTTGTTATTTTTTCACTCTTAGTTTTCTTAATCGCTCGTCAGGTTAGATCAGGAATGAGTCTATCAAGACAAATCTTAATTGGTTTATTTTGTGGTGTGATTTTTGGGTTAGGACTTCAGTTTATATATACAGAAAATAGTGAAGTAATTAAAAATACACTTGTTTGGACAAATGTAATTGGTTCAAGTTATGTGAATTTACTGCGTATGATAATTATGCCATTGGTATTGACAATGATGGTTGCTGCTGTAGTGAAGATGAGAGATGTGACTTCGCTTGGGAAGGTTGGATTTTCAGTGGTAGGAATCTTATTGGGCACTACTATGTTAGCCGCATTGGTGGGCATTGGTATTTCAAATATATTTGGGCTCTCAATGGATGGCTTAACTGAAGGTGCAAGAGAATTATCCAGAGCTGATTCATTAGTCAATCGTCAAGAATCAATTGCTAGTTTAGGATTGGCCGATATGTTAGTTAGATTTATCCCATCGAATATATTTTCTGATTTAACTGGGGCAAGACCAACATCGGTAATCGCTGTTGTAATTTTTGGAATTCTTTTTGGTATTGCGGCTTTATTGGTAGCAAGAGACGACCAGGAAAAAGCTTTACCAATTATAACTTTTGTCGAAACAGCTCAAGCAATTATCATGAAACTTGTTCGAATGATCATGCTGTTGACTCCATACGGTATTTTGGCATTAATGACTAAAGTGGTTGCCGGCTCTAGCGCAGAAGACATTCTTAACTTGATTAATTTTGTTTTGGCTTCTTATGTGGCGATTGCGATCATGTTTGTTGTCCATGCAATGATACTTAGAATGAATGGAGTGAATGTTATCAATTATTATAAGATGATATGGCCAGTACTAACCTTCGCATTTACATCCAGAAGTTCTGCAGCCACGATTCCTTTAAACGTGGAAACACAAGTGGACAAATTAAATGTTCCTCAATCAGTAGCTAATCTGGCCGCTTCTCTTGGCGCAACTATTGGGCAAAATGGCTGTGCTGGCATTTATCCTGCCATGCTTGCGGCGATGATTGCACCATCCATGGGAATTAATCCCTGGGATCCGATGTTTATTCTTTCATTGACCGCGATTGTCACAATCAGTTCTTTTGGTATTGCTGGTGTTGGAGGCGGCGCTACTTTTGCGGCCTTGGTGGTTCTTCCTGCAATGGGTTTTCCGGTAGCGTTGGTTGCCTTATTGATATCAATAGAACCACTTATAGATATGGCGCGTACCGCATTAAATGTTAATGGTGCAATGATGGCTGGAGTAATAACCGGTCGAATTGTAGAAATTAAAGAAGTCGATTCGGAATCACTTCTTTTGCAGAATTCATAGTTCTTTAAATAGCTAACCCAGTTATAGTTAAATGATTGATAATACTAAAATATCCTCAGCTGAAATATTACTACACTGTATGGATTTCTCAGAGAATTTGTCTTTTTTTACTAAAGACATTGGGTTTAAACTGAAATTAATTTTTCCAGCGGATTCACCACGAAGCGCAATCATATCCGGATACGGTTTGACTATACGTCTTGAAAAAAGTGAGATCGATGGGCCTTTAACCTTGCGTTTGATTATTGATAAGGGTGCATCTCAAGAATATAAAACATTAAAAGCACCTAATGGGTCTGAATTGCATTTTATTCAAAATGATTTGAAATGTGATGAAAAACTGGAAATGCCACCACTTAAAAATAAAGTCGTTGTAAAGAAACTGGAGGGCAGCTCGGACTGGATTAATGGAAGAGCTGGAATGCAATATCGAGATCTTATTCCTGATCGCCTGGGTGGCCGATTTATTGTTTCAAGCATTCGCATTAAGAAAGGTGGTCCAGTTCCAGATTATGTGCATTATCATCATGTTCGTTTTCAGATGATCTATTGTTATAAGGGATGGGTGAGGGCTGTTTATGAAGATCAAGGAGAGCCATTTGTTATGCATGCAGGAGATTGTGTCTTACAACCTCCTCATATCAGGCATCAAGTATTAGAGTGTTCTGATAATTTTGAAGTGATTGAAGTTGGATGTCCTGCTGAACATAAAACCTTAGTTGATCACCATATGGAGTTACCCACGTCTAAGGTAAGACCTGATCGAGATTTTAGTGGTCAGAAATTTGTGTTACACAAAAAAAAGGAAGCTCAGGATTCTTTGAGTGTTCGTGAGGACGGTTTTAAGATAAGAGATACAAGTATTTCAAAAGCCACAAATGGAGAGGCATCAGTTTTGGCATTAACCCCTTCAAAGAATATAGGAAATCAAGGTATGTCTCACGATGCTGAATTTTTATTTTTCTTTGTATTGGGGGGTCAAGTAGCTATTGAGATCGATGAACAGGTAATTGAGTTGGATGAGGGAGGATCTTTTTCAATGCCTGCAAATAAAGAATTTAGATGGCAGCATACATCGAAAGACCTTGAATTACTTGAAGTGGCTTTACCAGCTGAATACCACAGGAAATTGCTTTAGTTCTTTCATCCTGAAATGAGGTCAATCAATACAGCACCGATAGCGATTGGTGCTATATAACGGTTAGTAAAACGCCAATAAATTTTCCATGTAGATGTTTCTGTTGAAAATTGTTCATCCATAATTGAGTTCTTTATCACCCAGCCTGAGAATGCAGCAATCAGAAAAGCGTTGATTGGCAGGAGCAGATTAGCCACTGCAAAATCAATAACACCAAAGAACGTCAAATCAATTCCAAGTAAAGTTAAGGGTTTGAAATTAGACAGAACACTAAAAGATAAAACTGAACCAAGCCCACATACCCAAATAGCAAATCCTGAGATTACACTGAGCAGCTTCCTTTTACCTGGGAACCTTTCTTCCAACCAAGAAACAATTGGTTCCAACATACCCATTGTTGAGGTGTAAGCGGCAAAAACCAGCAATACGAAAAAGATGATTCCAATAAAGTGTCCCCAAGGCATATTGCCAAAAGCAATTGGGAGCGTGACAAAGATTAGGCTTGGCCCTTCTCCTGGATTCAAGTTATTGGCAAAGACAATTGGAAAAATAGCCAATCCGGCTAAAATGGCTACTAAAGTATCTCCAATACAGACGATGGTGGCGGATTCCTTGATTGAATAATTATTCGGCATATAAGCGCCATAGGTCATGATCAAACCTGTTCCAATTGCAAGGGAGAATAGTGCTTGACCAAGAGCTATCAAGATGGATTGGCCGGTAATTTTGCTAAAATCAG
>PYIL01043418.1_pt1 | contig 22918 bp, 21 predicted proteins | sample 3578041 | NCBI WGS metagenome assembly PYIL01 (sample SAMN08408023, study PRJNA431606) | Marine metagenome isolate SA_KN192-05_S13_150m, whole genome shotgun... | biome: marine; feature: oceanic pelagic zone; material: water; isolation source: 150 m water sample, 0.2-0.8 um fraction ... | reverse complement strand
CGGTGAGGCCGTGAAGCAGATCTCGGGCTTTGAGGGCCTGTCAGGTGAGATCACCTATGCCGGCACCAACGGCATCCCACCCAAGGCAGTTCCGATCAACCGGATCGTCGACGGCGAAGACGTACTCGTCGCCACAATCGGAGACTGAATCGGCGTGCTCGAGGTGTCGGGTCTCACGACCGCCTACGGTGAGATCTCGGCACTTCGGGAGGCAAATCTACGCGTCGGGTCCGGTGAGGTCGTGGGCCTCATCGGACCCAACGGCGCGGGCAAGTCGACCATGCTGAACACGGTTGCAGGTTTGTTGGCGCCCCGGGTCGGAAGGGTGGAGTTCGAGGGACGGGACGTCACCGGCCGTCCTCCGGAAGAGTTGCTGAAGGCGGGACTGGCGCTGGTACCCGAACGTCGCCGCATTTTCGTGGACCTTTCTGTGGAGGAGAATTTGCGGATAGGCGGGGTTACCGTCCCGGCTGCCGAACGGAGCGATCTACTCGACGAGATGGCCGAACTATTTCCCGTTCTCCGCGACAAGTGGACGACGTCGGCTGGCTACCTGTCCGGTGGAGAGGCCCAGCAATTGGCCATCGGGAGGGCGCTTATGTCTAGGCCCCAACTACTGATGATGGATGAGCCCTCCCTGGGACTGGCGCCGATCCTGACCGATACTGTTTTTGAGCTCATCGAAGCGCTCCGTACCCAAGGCCGGACGTTGCTAGTAGTCGAGCAGAACGCCACCCGGATGCTCGAAGTGGCTGATAGGGCCTACGTACTACGCAGCGGGCAGATGGTTGCCGAGGGAACCGGGACCGAGTTGCAGTCCGATGAACGCCTTTTCGACCTCTTTGTGGGGAACTGACCAAGTGGTTGAACTGCTCCAGAATCTGATTGATGGCCTCGGTCGCGGAAGTATCTACGCCCTGTTGGCCCTCGGTGTCGCCGTCGTCTTCGGAGTCATGCACCTCCTCAACTTCGCCCATGGCGAACTGATCACCGTGTCCGGATACGCAGCGTTCTGGGCGTTGGAAGCCGGCTGGTCGTGGACCTTGACCGTCCCGCTGGTGATTGTCGTGGCAGTGCTCACATCATTGGTTATCGAGCGAGTGGCCTTCAGTCGGGTCCGGGGCGCTGACCAGTTCACATTGCTACTCACCTCGTTTGGTGTGCACTTCGTCGTGTTCGCCATTTTCCTGCTTTATGTGTCGGCGTCGGTCAAGACATTTCCGCGTCCAGAATGGGTCACCGACACGTACGCGCTGGGGTCGCTGCGGGTCGAAGTCTTTGACACCGTCGTCATTGGCGTCACCTTGGCCACGTTGTCCGGCACCACGTTTGTACTGCAGCGCACTACTTTCGGTCTGTCCCTACGCGCCGCGGCAGCAGACTTCGACACCGCTCGGCTAATGGGAGTCCGCTCGGATTCGGTGATCCGCGGGGCCTTCGCCCTGTCGGGTCTGTTGGCTGGTATCGCCAGTGTGTTCTGGCTCATGCGGGCCGGCAGCACCGTCCCCAGCGCCGGGATCGACCCGATGCTGAAGGGCGTGCTGGCCGCGCTCATTGGCGGTCTGGGCAGCCTCCGGGGCGCGGTTATGGGTGGATTCGCCCTAGGCATGGCTGAGGTTCTGCTTCGGTCGCGCCTGCCCGACTCGGTAGCCAGCCTCACCGAGGGAGTGGTTTTCCTACTCATTGCCCTGTTGTTCATCTTCCGACCTCAGGGGCTGGTTTCGGTCGACCACGCCGAACGGGTCTGATGTTCCCGGACCTACGACGTGATGTACTGCTGCCGGTAGTCGCCGGCTTGGCCCTCTTTGGCCTATTCGTCGGCGCTGGCCTTCTCTATCAAGGGCAGTTGGGTGGTCATGAGCGGTTAGTCACCCTGGCTCTGATTGACGCTGTCCTCGTTCTGGGGATACAGATCTACGTGGGCAACACAGGGGTTCTGTCCTTTGGCCACATTGGCTTCGGGGCCGTTGCCGGATATGCCTTCGCGCTGATGGCCATCTCACCAGTTGAGAAAGCTAAGCGGATTGCCGATGCCCCATTCGGCTTGACCGACGTGCACCTGAATCCCTGGACGAGTGTGGCCGTGGCCGTGGCAGTTGCGCTGGTCGTGGCCGTGGTGGTCGGTGTCGGCCTAGCCCGGTCTGGCGCTGAGTCCGGCGCCGTTTCGGCCACCGTCATCACGTTGGCCCTTCTGTTCGTAACCCACGAAGTAGCCCGGAACTGGCCCGATCTGACCGGTGGCGACCGGGCTGGCCTGTCCTTTCGTATCGGCGGGACACTCGACTCCCGGATACCCCTCTACGTGGCACTCCTCGGAGCGATCCTGGCTGCTCTTCTCTACGCCCGGAGCCGGGGTGGACGCCTCGCTATGGCTGCTCGCGAGGACGACCTAGCGGCCCGCGCCATGGGGGTTAACCCGCTTGTGCAGCAGATGGTGGCTCTTCTGCTGTCCGTGGCGGTCGTTGCAGTAGGGGCGGGACTGCGGGTGTATGAGCGGGGCTCGATTCTTCCCCGCGACTTCTTTTTCAACCTCACCCTTGTCACCCTGGTCATGCTCATCGTGGGAGGTCGCCGCAGCGTGAGCGGTGCCCTGCTGGGGGTAGTCGTTATCACCGCTGGGCGGGAGTTGGCCCGACGAATGGGTCAGGATGGCTTCGAATTCTTCGGCATTGGTCTGGACGAAGCGCCGCTGGACTGGATCTTCCGAGAGAACCTGAAGACGGTGTTCTTGGGTGTGGCCATGCTCGGCTTCATGATCTGGCGGCCGTCCGGCTTGCTTGACGACTGGGATCTGGATCGCTGGCTGGATGCCCGACTGGGTGGATGGCGGAGTCGGCGTCAGGACCGTCAGGGCGACGGTCGTCCAGAGCTACCTCTGGAAGTGGAGCCGGGCGACACCGACGTGCTGGTTGTCGACGGGGTCAGCGTGGCTTTCGGCGGCTTCCAGGCGCTCGACGACGTAAGCCTCGAAGTGGGCCGGACCGAGGTGGTTGGCGTCATAGGGCCCAACGGCGCTGGGAAGACCACCCTGCTGAATGTGGTGACCGGCTTGGTCCCATCCGACGCGGGCCGGGTGGCGCTGGGAGATGCCGAACTTACCGATGCACCATCGCACCAGATTGCTAGAAGGGGCCTTGTCAGGACCTTCCAGAATCTCCGCCTCTTCGGATCCCTGACTGTGCGGGAAAACATCGAGGTATCGGCCCTCGTGGCTTCGTCTACTCGTCGACACTGTCTACCTGTGGACGTCGACGGCCTACTGGTGGCTGCTGGACTGTGGGAGGTCCGTAACCGTCGGGCCCGGGAGTTGGACTATGGCACGTCGCGCCGTTTGGAGTTAGCTCGTGCCGCTGCCATGGCTCCATCGTTCCTGCTGTTGGACGAGCCAACGTCGGGCATGAGCGACGCCGAGTCACTGGTCATGGTCGACCAAGTGAGGCGGATGGCTGGACTGGTGGGCGCCGGCGTGATGGTTATTGATCACGACCTCAACTTCATCACCGGGATCTGCGACCGCGTTACTTGCTTGGACCGTGGTCAGGTCATAGCCAGCGGGACGCCGGTCGAGGTTCAGGCGAACCCGGCGGTCCAGGCGGCCTATCTCGGAACTTCCGCGGCAGACTGAGGTTCTATCTGCTTGCCGTCAATCAGTCTGGACGTCAAGGAATCTTCGCGTCAGCGTCGGGTAGAGGCTTCCGCTACTAACCAGGCGAAGAGGGCATCCTCGGCCCGGGTGGGGAGCATCTCGGGATGCCACTGAACAGCCACCACTGGTAGGCCGTCATGCTCGAGGCCTTCGACCGAGCCGTCGTCCGAGCGCGCCGTGATCCGGAGGTTGTCGCCTACCCGGTTTACCGTCTGGTGATGGAGCGAATTGACGCGACGTTCTTGACCGTAGATCCCGCCAAGAACGCTGCCATCGTCAAAGACGACGTTGTGCCATTCGGTGGTGACCGGCTTGTCGAATCCAGCGTGGCTGGGGACGTCTTGGTGGAGGGTGCCACCGGCGTGGACGTTGATTGCCTGTAGGCCCCGACATATGCCTGCCGTGGGTATCTGGTAGGCATAAACGACGTCTAGCACCGCGTGCTCGTGTTCGTCGCGGAGTGGTTCTGGTGGAAAGGTGTCGGTTAACGACTTCTGGCCATACCGCCCGGCATCAATGTCGGCTCCTCCAGTCAGCAGTACACCGTCCAAGCGGGGGACGAGTTCGGCCGGGTCGACATCCAGGGGGATGTGGATGGGTAGCCCGCCGGCCTCGAGGACGCCCCGCCCGTAGTCCGCGTAGTAGAGGTCTATGGAGAAGTCGGCTAGTACATCAAGGTTTCCGACCAACTGGTCGCCCTTCTTACGCCTACCCGTGATACCGATCAATGGTCGTGGTGTCACGGACGGTCCTCTCCGTTGCTCGACGGAATACAAATGAATAATGTATTCAAAGTACCCGGGAAGGCGATTTTCCTCCGGCTCGGGGTCGATAAGGAGGAGCCCATGGAGCCGCATGGCGCCGAACGCGAGACACGCTATCCCCAGCGGGTGCCGGCTTCCAGACGTCGGGGCGTCCTTGGCGAGGAAGTCGTGGACTACGTTCGAGAACTCATCCTGACAGGCACCCTTAGGTCGGGCGAGAAGATCGACCAGAAGGCTGTTGGTGCTGCCCTCAACGTGAGTCGTAGTCCTATACGCGAGGCTCTCGTGGTGCTCAGCCGGGAGGGCTTGGTTGAACTGACACCGCGCCGCGGTGCTGCGGTGGTCCGACTGTCCCGCGAGGACATCGTCGACCACTACGCCCTTTTCGGAGTGGTGTCTGGGAGAGCCGCCGCTATCGCAGCCGAGAGTCTCGACGCCGATCGAATCGCTGAGCTCCGTAATTTGCACGACCGATTTCTTGATTCTGGCCTAGGCGGTGGGAGTCTTGATCCGGCCGACTTGCAGCAGCTGAACCACGACTTCCACCGGATTATCAACTTGGCCGCACCTGGCCGGACGCGGTGGTTGTTACGCCACTTAGAGCACTCGTTGCCAACCAACTATTTCGAGTTCGCTGACGATTGGGACCATGCCGCGGCTGAGCACCACACAGCAATTATCTCGGCTATCGCCGCCGGCGATTCCGAGGGTGCTCGCTTAGCAATGGAGGCTCATCTGCAGGCCAGTGGCGAGGCGGCGGTGGTCGAACTGGAGGCCCGTGGTTTCTTCGATACCACCGCTGACGACGTAGTCGCGAAATGGGAGCCCACTCGTGATTAGCGGAGCGCCACCGACCGGACGTGGTGACCTCGATCTAATTCGCACTGAGGTACGACGCCTTGCAGAAAAGTACGGGTGCGAGTACTGGCGCAGTCTCGAGCCTGACCGGTACCCCGAGGAGTTCGTGGTTGACCTGACCACCCACGGTTGGCTTGGCGCTCTAATCCCCGAGGAATACGGAGGCGGTGGGCTGGACCTGACCGGAGCCTCGGTGGTCCTCGAGGAAATTTCGGCCAGTGGCGGTAACCCGTCGGCTTGTCACGCGCAGATGTATGTCATGGGAACACTGGTGCGTCATGGGTCCGAGGAGCAGAAGCGGCGGTATTTGCCTCGGATCGCCTCTGGTGAGCTACGCCTGCAGGCTTTTGGGGTGACCGAGCCCATCGCCGGTTCGGATACGGGAAGTATCCGCACCCGGGCCATCCGTGACGGTGACACATGGCGTGTGAACGGCCAGAAGATCTGGACTAGCCGGGCCCTCTACTCCGACCTCATGGTCCTACTCGCCCGCACCACGCCAGCCGAGGAGTGTGAACGCCACACCGATGGCCTATCGGTGTTCCTCGTAGAGATGCGAGATGACGCGCGTGACCTGGTTCCCGGCCTGACCATCAACCCGATTTCCACCATGATGAACCACAGCACCACCGAGGTGTTCTTTGATGACGTGGTCCTGCCTGCCAACGCCCTTGTCGGTTCCGAGGGCTTGGGTTTCCGGCACGTTCTGGATGGTATGAATGCCGAGCGGATCCTCATCGCCGCGGAGTGCATTGGCGACGGAAGGTTCTTCCTAGAGCGGGCCTCGGCCTACGCCTCTGAGCGTGAGGTGTTTGGTCGGGCCATTGGTACCAACCAAGGGGTCCAATTCCCGCTGGCCCGGGCATACGCGGACCTGCAGGCTGCCGACCTCATGCGCTATCGGGCTGCTGAGCTGTTTGACACTGGGCACCCCTGTGGAGCAGAGGCCAATATGGCCAAACTGCTGGCCTCAGAGGCCTCGTGGGCGGCCGGCAATGCGGCCCTAGATACGCATGGAGGGTATGGCTTTGCCGCCGAGTACGACGTTGAGCGCAAGTTCCGGGAGACCCGCCTCTACAAGGTGGCCCCGGTGAGTAACAACTTGGTCTTGGCCTTCCTAGGCGAGAAGGTTCTCGGCATGCCGAAGAGTTACTGATGCGCGCTGTGGTTTGCGATGGGGTAGGTGTCGACTTGCGGCTGGTCGAGAACTACCCGGAGCCCGGGGCTGACCCGGGTGGTACCACGTTCTCCGTCACTGCCTGCGGCGTCTGTCATAGCGATCTGCACGTGGTCGATGGAGACTTCCCCAGTCCGCTTCCCATGGTTCTGGGACACGAGGTCACCGGCGTCCACCATCGCCTCGGCTCGGTCATGCTCTATGCCCCATGGGGTTGCCGGTCGTGCCCGCAGTGTTCCGATGGCCTTGAGCAGATCTGTGCGGATGCCACCGAGGCTGGCTTGTTCACCGACGGTGGGTACGCCGAGCGGATGCGGGTGCCTGACGAGAGCTACCTGTCTCCATTGGAAGGCCTCGATCCTTACGCCGCAGCACCCCTGGCCTGTGGAGGCTTGACCGCCTACCGGGCCGTCGATCATGGACTATCGACGCTGCGCGAAAGGGGTCAGGGGCGTGGTGAGCCACCACGGGCCATGGTCATCGGCGTTGGTGGCCTTGGCCAGTACGCCATCCGATTCCTGCGTTTGCTCACCGACGCCGAGGTGGTGGCCGTCGACCTGGATCCGGCCAAACAGGCCACGGCGTTGCAGGTGGGAGCACACTCATCGTGCGGTCCCCTTGACGACCCGGGGACCGCTGATGTGGTTCTCGACTTTCTCGGTGCGGATTCGACAATGGTCTTGGCTAGCGCCTCGGTCCGTCGGCAGGGCCTCGTGGCTGTCGTTGGGTTGTTCGGTGGCCGTATCCCGTTCGGCCTCGGGGCGGTACCCCACGAAGCCCGGTTTCTTTCCAGCTTCTGGGGTTCGCGGGCCCAGATGGACGAACTCCTGGCCTTCGCCCGTAGCGAGCCTTCGATCGTGCAGGACGTAGAGGTCCTCGGCCTGTCCCAGGCCCAGGAGGCCCATGACCGTCTCCGGACCGGCGACGTGCGGGGCCGTCTCGTCCTCGATCCGATCCGATGACCAGACTCTTGACCACTGAGACACCGAGGTAAGACCGATGACCGAGATGACCACCGATGCCTTTCGAACCAGATGCGACGAGGCCGATATTCATACCGTGGAGGTGGCCATCGGCGACACCTATGGTCACTTACGGGGCAAGCGCGTGCCCGTGGACCGCTATTTCGCCGAGGTGGCGGAGAGTGGCGCCTCGATCGCCGATGCCGTGTTCATCCTCAACGTGTGCGACGAGTTGATCGACCACGAGATAGTAAACATGGACAACGGCTTTCTCGACACCCAGATCGTGCCTGACCCGGCGTCGGCCCGCCTCTTGACCCACCGCCCCGGTTATGCCTTGGTGTTCTGCGACAGTTTCGACGAACACGGCGCACCACACGTGCTTGCTCCGCGGGCTGTGCTCGCCGCTCAGGTCGAGCGGTGTCGGGCTCTCGGCTTGGATCCGCTGGTCGCCACTGAGCCGGAGTTCTACATGTGCACGATTGTCGACGACGGCACGTGGGTGCCGGTCCGGCCCCAGATCAAGTACAGCTCGCTGACCGATGCCCCTGACTTGGAGCAGGTGCTGGCCGCCATACGTTCCGGCCTAGCTGGTGCCGGCATGGCTGTTGAATCGTCCAATCAGGAGTATGGACCTAGCCAGATTGAGGTCAACCATGGTCCAGCCGACGCGATGCGGGCCGCCGAGGACTGCATTCTCTACCGTTCCATCGTCAAGCAGGTGGCTGAGCAGCACGGGATGCGGGCCACGTTCATGCCCAAGCCGTTCACTGAGGAATCAGGTTCGGGCCTCCACATCCACACCAGCCTCCGGGACGGCGAGGGTGGCAATGCCTTCGCTGATAGTGCTGGTGCACCCAACGATCTCATGGGCCGGTGGGTGGCCGGCATCCTCGAGCATGCCCTAGCACTCACGTTGCTGGGAGGGCCGACTGCTAACGGACCTCGACGAATTCGGCCGTACACGTTTGCTCCTACCCACGTGCATTGGGGGTTGGACAACCGGACTGTTCTGGCACGATGCATCGTGGAGGCCGGATCAACCGCCAACCGAGTCGAGTTCCGCTCGGCGGGAGCTGATGCCAACCCGTACCTGCTGATCGCCGGAATTTTGGCCGCTGGCTGCGATGGCATCGAGCGCTCGTTGGAGTTGCCGCCTATGTCCGAAGGCGACATGTACACGGAACCGGGCGACTGTCCACCGCTGGCCACCGATCTCACGGGTTCCATAGATGCCTTCGAGGGCAGCGGCCTGGCGTCGATGTTGGGCGACGAGTTTTCGCGCAGCTACGTGAGCCTGGCTCGCGAGGAGGAGCGCTTGGCCGCCGAGAACAACCCCGATCCCGACGACGTCAACGACTGGGAGCGTGCCCGGTACCTCGAGTTCAGCTGAGCGGGTGGAGCGGAGGATCACGACGATGGTCGAAGCGATGGTGGATCGACCGGCTAGCCCGGCTGACATCGCCAACCCGGCGGTCTACTTGGACGGCATTCCGCACGCTGGATTTACGGCAATCCGGGAGACTGAGGGCCTGGTGTGGCACTCCTATGGTGCTACCGATGCCAGTGGATTCTGGGCTGTCACGCGTCATGCCGAGGTGCGTGAGGTGTCAAAAAACCCAGAGGTCTTTTCCTCGGCGATCGGCCATACCAACCTCTGGGACCTGGAGGCTGATGCGCTTGAGGCCCGTCGGTCGCTGATTGATTCCGATGCTCCCGATCACACCCGTCTGCGACGAGTCGTGTCTCGGGTGTTCACTCCGAAGGCCACCCGGTCGTGGGAGGACACGACCCGCCGTATTGCCACCGAATTGGTCGACGGGTTTGTCGAACGAGGTGGTGGTGATTGGGTGGATCTGGTGGCAGCACCGCTCCCTATTCGGGTGATTCTGGCCATCCTTGGGGTACCTGAAGAGGACGCTGACTACCTAGTGGAACTCACCGACCACTTGGTGGAGGGGACGGGCGATCGCCCGTCCCTACCGGATGATGCCTATGGCAATGTCACGCCGGTTCGCCTTCTTCCGTTCAACAGCCCAGCCAGCCATGCTCTCTTCGAGTACGGAGAGAAGATGCGTGGACTACGTCTTGCTGAGCCAGCCGACGACCTGGTGACCGGACTGGTGCAGGCCGAGGCTGACGGTGAGCGCCTTACGCCGGCCGAGTACAGGAACTTCTTCCAACTTTTGGTTTTCGCCGGTAATGAGACCACCCGGACGGCCATCGTCCACGGGGGCATGGCTTTCGCCGACCACCCTGACCAGTGGGAGGCAATGGTCTCCGACCCTGGCCTCGTGACGACGGCGGTCGACGAGGTGATTCGGTGGTCCACACCGGTCCTGCACATGCGCCGGACGGCTAGCCGGGACACAGAGTTGGCGGGAACCCCGATCGCCGCGGGCGACAAGGTTGTCATGTGGTACGCGGCGGCCAACCGGGATCCGGATGCATTCTGCGACCCCTTCCAATTCGACGTAGCCCGAACTGACAACCCACATTTCGCCTTCGGTGGAGGTGGCCCCCATTTCTGCCTTGGTGCCTTTCTCGCTCGGATGGAGATTCAGGTGCTCTTGGAGGAGATGGTGAAGAGGGGGGTGTCGCTCGAGCGTCAGGGTGAGCCGGAGCGAATCGCCTCAAACTTCGTCCACGGCGTGGCCTCGGTCGACCTGGCGGTGGCGTAATGCAGGTTCGGACCGAGGGTGATGACCAGGTGAGCCTGATCGTCGACGAGGACCGGTGCATCGGAATCGGCCAGTGTGAACTGTTGGAGCCCGAGGTGTTCCAGCTGGGCGACGAGGACGCGATCTCTCGAGTAGTGGATAGTGCCGGTCTGCCTCGGGTCCGGGCACTTGAGGTGGTGGACAGGTGCCCGAGCTCGGCGATCTCGATCGCTGAGCCGCACGGCGCATGAAGCTTCACAGGATGCAGGCGTGACGGTGGTAGTCGGGACGGGAGGCGTGCTTGACCGGTTCGGCCAGAAGGTGACCGTTGAAGATCCAGCGACCGTGCTCGGGTGGGACTTGGCGATCAGCGAGGTCCTTGATCATCGGGGTGATCCCGACGTGCGTTTGACGGAACTCACGGCCCGGGATGAGGCGTTCGTGATGGGCCTGATCGTGACTCTCGTCGGTTCGGTTCTGGGAGGAGATGATCCTCGGTCACCCACTGTTCGGGATGCTCTCAGGGAACTACAGGGTCGTTGTGGGGGGGCGACGGTCCGCGAACGCGACCATGCCGCAGCCGTGGCAGACCTGGTGGAGGGGGAGTTCTCCCGTTCGGCCGCCCGTTGGGAGGCTGTTGCCGAGGCACATCCACACGATGTTGTCGCCACCCGGGTCGCCCACTTCGTCTACCTCCATGTCGGCGATGATGAGGGACGCCTCCGGGCGTCGACCGCTGTTCTTGATCGTCTTACCCCTGCTGATCCCGGTTACGGGGTGGCCGCCGGCCAACACGCCTTCGCCCTCGAGGAGGTCGGCCGCCTCGAGGAGGCCGAGTGGTTTGGCCATTGCGCGCTAGAGGTCGACCCGGTCGATGTTTGGGCACTTCATGCGCTCGCTCACGTGTACGAGACCCGCGACCTTCAGGAGGAGGCTGTGGCTTTCTTGCGGGAGACCAGGCCCGGCTGGATCGAGCGGGATCACTTGGCGCTCCACCTGGAATGGCACCTAGCCCTCCGTCTGCTGGCCGGTGGCGCATTCGACGAGTGCCTTGCCCTCGTTGATGGCCGGCTGGCCACCACGGATCGGGCCTTCGGCCTGACTGACCTCACGTCGCTGCTCTGGCGCCTCGAGTTGGCGGGGTGCGAGGTGGGCGACCGGTGGCCAGAACTAACCTCGAAGTGGCGGAGGCACGATCAGTTGCACACCACCGGCTTTTTGGACCTCCATGCCGCTCTTGCCTTCGCGGCCTGTCCTGACGACCCGGGAGCTGAGGCGTTCTGGGTCGGCTTGGACAGCTGCCACCGCGACGAAACTTCGGAGAACGCCAGGACCTTCGACGAGGTGGTTAGGCCGCTGGCTGTGGCGATTCGTGACCATCGGAGCGGGCGTCATACCGAGGCATCCGATGTCTTTGGGAAGTTGGCTGGGGCTATCCACCGGGTGGGTGGGAGCCACGCCCAGCGCGACCTGTTCGTTCGAACGGCCGATGCCTCCCAGAATCTCGCAGAACCTTCGATAACGGAGAGTCCATCATGACCGCGATGACCCTTCCGGATCTGGCCGATCCGGCAACCTACGACCGCGGCATCCCCCACGGGGCATTTGCCGACCTGCGAGCCACTTCCGGCCTCGTACGCAACCCGGACGGACCGTGGGGATCGGGCTTCTGGTCGGTGACCCGCCTCGACGACCTCGTTGCGGTGTCTCGCGATCCACAGACTTTTTCATCGGCGGTCGGCCACATTCAGATCTACGACGTGGACGAGGACGTCATCGACGCTCGGGCCTCGATGATTGACCTCGACCCTCCGATCCACACCCGGTTACGACGCCTCGTCAGTTCGGCATTCACTCCAAAACACGTCCAGAACTATGTCGGCGACGTGAGGCGCCGGATCGGTGCGCGTCTCGACGCCCTGGAGGCCGCCGGTGGTGGGGACTGGGTGGCTGAGGTCGCCGCACCGATTCCTATCGGGGTGATCTGTGCGCTTATGGGAGTGCCCGAGGCCGACCAAGACCTGATGATCGAGATGACGGACCACCTAGTGGAGGGGACGTCGTCAGCCGAGTTGGATCCAGGTGCGTACGGCAACACCAGACCGTTGCGCGAGTTGCCATTCAATAGTCCAGCGGCGTTCGGTGTCGAGGAGTACGCCCGTCGCGCGCGGCGCGACCGTCTGGCCAACCCCACCGACGACCTACTCACCCAGCTGGCACATGCGGAGGTCGACGGTGAGCGACTGAGCGAGACCGAGTACGCCCGGTTCTTCCAATTGATGATCTTCGCCGGAAACGAGACAACCCGGTCTGCTATGGCCCATCTCGCCCTCCACCTGGCGGACCATGCCGACCAGTTCGACCGCGTGCGGAGCGATGAGGGCCTTTTAGAGGGAGCGGCCGAGGAGGTGGTTCGCCACGCTTCACCGATTCTCTACTTCCGGCGTACAGCCACTGTTGACACCGTCCTCGCCGGCACCGAGGTCCGGGCTGGGGACAAAGTGGTCATGTGGTATGCCAGCGCCAACTTCGACGGGGCTCACTTTGACGACCCGCTGGACTTCGAGGTTGGTAGGCCCCGGGCACCCGGGCACGTGGCCTTCGGTGGTGGTGGGGCCCACTTCTGCCTCGGTGCGTCGCTTGCCCGGATTGAGTTGGTCGAGCTGGTAGCCGAGGTAATGCGGCGCGACCTGTCAATGCGGGTGGTCGGCGAGCCGGAGATGGTGTCATCCAACTTCGTGAACGGGATCCAGAGTCTTACCGTCGAGTTACTGGGCGCCCGGTGAGCGATCTGTCGGGCGGTGTTCCGATGCGACCGCTGGACGGGGTTCGCGTCGTCGATGCGGCGACCATCCTGGCCGGGCCGTTCGCGGCTTCAGTGCTCGGAGAGTTTGGTGCCGACGTCATCAAAGTCGAGCAACCCACCGTGGGTGACCCCATGCGGCGCCTTGGCACAGTAGGCCCCGATGGCGATACTTGGTGGTGGCTGAGTGATACCCGCAACAAGGAGAGCGTCGAGCTTGACTTGCGGAGTTCCGAGGGGGCCGAGTCTTTTCGGTCGATGGTGGATCGGGCCGACGTCCTTGTCGAGAACTTTCGGACCGGGACCATGGAGCGCTGGGGCCTTGGCTTTGAGTCGCTCCGTGAGAGGAACCCGCGTCTAATCCAGTTGTCGGTTAGTGGCTATGGCCGCACCGGCCCGTTGGCCACCACCGCCGGTGTCGCTCGGATCGCCGAGTCGTTCACAGGCATGTCCCACCTCACCGGCGAGGTCGACGGGCCGCCCATCCTTTCTGGGTCTTCGGGACTGGCCGACTACCTAGCCGGCCTCTACGGGGCTCTCGGGGTCCTATTGGCTATCCGGTCCAGGGAGGCCACCGGGCGCGGCCAACTGGTCGATATCGCCCTTTACGACGGGATCGCCCGCATCCTTGATGAGTTGGTTCCGGTCTACGCGGCGACGGGACTTGGGCGTGAGCGAATGGGGCCTGAGACTCACCGGTCCGTGCCACACAGCAACTACCGGACAAACGACGGGCGGTGGCTGACGATTGCCTGCACCAACGATCGCATGTTCGATGGTCTGGCTGAGGTCATGGGTCGGATCGACTTGCTCGACGATGAGCGGTTCGCCACCAACACCGCTCGCATTGCCAACCGTGAACTGGTCAACATGGTGGTCGGCGACTGGGTGGCCGTTACCCCGGTGGACGACGTGGTGGCCGGTTGCGAGTCAGCGGCCGTGCCGGTGGGACTAGTCCAGGCGGTAGACGCGTACCTGGCCCACCCTCAGGTGGCAGCACGGGACTCGGTTGTCACGGTGGAGCATCCGACGGTCGGACCGGTGCGTGTCCCGGGTGTAGTGCCCCGCCTGCTGGAAACTCCGGGCGTCATCCGCAGGCTTGGTGCGGTTTTGGGCGAGCTGTCGGTATCCGAAGTGGTAGAGCGTTGGGCGGCCATTGACCGCCGAGAGGAGACTGGATCGTGAGTTGGCACCTGACCGCTGATCAAGAGGCCCTCCGGGCCCGTGCCCGGGAACTGGCCGTCGAGGTCGCCGCCCCCCGGGCAGCTGAAGTGGACCGGACCGAGGCTTACCCCTGGGATGTGGTTGAGGCCCTTCGCGAGGAGGGATTCATGGGCATGACAGTCCCGGTGGCATACGGCGGTCTGGGCCTTTCGTTTCTTGATGCCGTGCTTGTGGTGGAGGAGATGGCTCGGGAATGCGGCGTGACGGGACGTATCGCGGTGGAGGCAAATATGGGGGCCATCTCGGCGGTCATGGCCTATGGAACCGAGGACCAGAAGCGTTTGGCTGCAGAACTGGTGTTAGCTGGGGACAAGCCGGCGATCTGCATAACCGAGCCTGAGGCCGGTAGCGCAGCCTCTCAGATGACCACCCGGGCTGATCGGCGAGGCGATCGCTACGTCCTAAACGGTAAGAAGCACTGGATAACCGGGGGAGGCGTGTCGCGCCTCTACCTCGTGTTTGCCCGGGTCTTCGACGAGGACGGCAACGAGGAAGGGATCGGCGGCTTCCTAGCCATCCGGGACGAGAACCCAGGTCTCGTGATTGGAAGCCGAGAACCGACTATGGGCCTGCGAGGTATCCCGGAGACGGAGATCTTGCTTCAGGACATGGAGGTTGATCTCGACATGGTGCTCGTTCCCCCATCTGGCTTTGGACGAGGATTTGCCGAACTCATGAATGCCTACAACAGCCAGCGTGTGGGTGCCGCCACAGTGGCTCTTGGCCTTGCCGCCGGAGCCCATGACCGCTCCGTGGCCCACTTGAAGAAGAGAGAGCAGTTCGGACGGCCGCTCGCCGAGTTTCAAGGTTTGCAGTGGATGGTGGCCGACATGGCCATTCGGCTGGAGGCGGCGCGGAGTCTGATCTGGCGGGCAGCTACCTCTCGGGGCTCGGGCACCAGCCCATTCCCCGATCCAGCCATGGCGGCACAGGCCAAGGTCTTCGCGTCCGAAACTTGCATCGGAGTTGCCAATGACGCCCTGCAGTTATTCGGGGCTGCTGGGTACTCGCGCAACAGCCCGATGGAGCGGATTTGCCGAGATGTACGGATGTTCACGATCGGCGGCGGAACGGCACAAATCCTGCGGACCGTTGTGGCTTCTCGGGTACTGGACATGAAACTTCCCCAAGGAAGAGGAGGCTTCCTTCCTCAGTAGATCGGCTCCGAGCCGACGGCGAAATGGCAGGGAATCGATTCACCCCGACTCATGGGTTGAGGTTGCTGCTGGGTTGCCGCTTCCAGCGTTAGCGGACGCCGTCAGGTCTTCGATGGGGAGAGTTCTGCGGTGCTCTCCGAAAGTTCACCAGCGCGCCTAACGGGTCAGCCATCCCCCGTCTACTGGAAGGTGCACCCCGGTAATCCACGACGATTCATCGGAGAGAAGGAACGACACTGCTGAAGCGACGTCCTCCGGTTGACCAATTCGGGGGATCAGGAGCCTGTCCTTAAGAGCTTCGAGTGTCTCCGGGGCGGTAATGCCCTCCAAGGAGACGAAGTCGGTGGCGATCGGTCCAGGTGCCACTGCGTTGACTCGGATGGAGAACTTGGCCAATTCAACGGCAAGAGCCTTTGTGAGCATCTTGACCCCGCCCTTGGACGCGTTGTAGTGGACCTGGCAATAGCCGGCGGAGGAAACAACCACCTCAGCTTCGACCGTCGAGATGTTGACGACGGATCCGCCGCCAGCGGTGGCAATATCGCGAGCGACTTCTTGTGTGACCAGCCAAGTTCCTTTCAGGTTCACATCGATAACCAGGTCCCACTCTTCTTCCGTTAGGTCGGCCAAAGAAGTCATGGTGACGACGCCAGCGCAGTTCACGAGTCCAGTGATTCCACCTAACTGGCTACTTGCATTGTCGGCAGCTGACCGTATGGAACTTCGATCTCGGACATCTATCTCTTGAAAGATCACGCTCCCCCCTGCCGAAGCGATGGACTCACAAGTCTCGTGACCGTTCTCGACGTCACTGTCAGCAACGACAACGGACGACCCCTCGTGCGTGAGCCGTTCGGCCACTGCTCTGCCGATTCCAGAAGCCCCGCCAGTTACAAAAACAACATTGGCTCGGCTCATGGTTGGTCCCACCTGCACGGGAGGTCGGTGGGTCCGCGGAACTCGAAACCGTGGAGCTTGATGGCCTTGCCTGGCTGGACTTCCAGATTCGGTAGGCGATCGAGGATCCTTTGGGAACCGATCCTGACCACCTGTCTGCCGAGCCACTCGCCCAGACATCTGTGGTCGCCGGTTGCAAACGCCGCATGGCCACCCTCGGAGCGGTGCAGGTCGAACTGCTCAGGATTGGACCAGCGTTCTTCATCGAGGTTTGCTGACCGGATGACTCCGGCGACCAACGATCCTGCGGGAATGGCCTTGTCGCGCAGCGAGGTTTCGCGGGTTGTCTGCCGGGTGATCGTCCCCACCGGAGAGTGCAGCCGGAAGACTTCCTCGACGCACCTGCGCCAGAGCGAAGGCTCCGTGGCCAACTCGTCTCGCAGTCGGTGATCGGTGAGCACGGTTCCGACGACGAGTCCGATTCCGTCACGCGGTTCGTTGATCCCCCCGCTGATCATCAGACGGACGTTGTTCACGATCTCGGATCGGTCTAATAGCCCACCGGTGGTCTCGGCGGCGACGAACTGAGCGATGGCGGACGCCTCACCACTGTTCCCGGCGATCTCGTCGATTCTCTGGTCGAGCGCCGTTCCGAGGGATTCTCGTGCCCGGTCTCCGACGGAGGTCAACTCCGGGTCGTTCTCGAAGTTGGCGATGTCAGCGCACAGGCCTTCGCACCACTGCCAGACCTGCTCCCAGCCGTGGGAGTCGAGTCCCAGCACGGCAGCCAGGGAGCCCGCGGCCAGAGGGGCGGCGAACGACGTCATGAGGTCACCCTCGCCGTCCTTGATGAATCCGTCGATCAACTGGTCTGCGAGTTCGGCTAGGTGCTCCGAAGCGAAGCGGCCGGCCACTCCGCCCGCCTGGAAGGCGGGGAGCATGGCATCGCGCGCCCGGGAGGCCTCGGGCCTGTCCTTCGTCAGCATGTTGGGGCCCAGTGCTCTGGCGAGGAAGGACGGGTCGGTGTTGGCGCTGAAGATCTCGGGGTTGTTCTCCATGAAGATGAGGTCATCCCACTTTGTGACCATCCACATGTCGAGGGACGGCACGAAGCAGACGGGTTCCTCCGCTCGCATTCGGGCGAGGATTGGGTTCGGCTCGAGTTCCAGATCCCTCAGGTTGACTGACTCACCGAGGCTCACGATCAAGCACAACTTTCTGGCCGCTAGAGGTACGGGAGATAGGTCTGTTTCTCCCATTCTGTAAAGGATCCGATTGTCTCTTCCCAGGTTCCGTTCGCAGCAAGGTATTTGGCCCATTCGGCTTCTTTGATTGCGATGTGCTGGGCGACCATCTCTGGGCCAATAGCGTCAGTGAACTTTTCGTCGGCTTGAAGGGCTTCGATAGCAGCTCCAAGGTGCTCGGGTGTGTGCTCCTCGGTACAGGCCGTCTCAAGCGCATCTCCGGTCTCCGGATCCGGACAGGGAAGGCTCGCTTCCACCCCGAGGCGCGACGCGGTCAATACGGCGGCGATTGCCAAATGGGTGCTTGCTGCTCCATCAGGCATTCGGTTTTCAAGGCGAGTGGATGCGTCACGTTCCGGGTTTACGCGAACCGTGGCACACCTATGGTCATGCCCCCAGTTCTTCCAGTAACCAGAGATCTGGCCAGGCAACAGGCGCTTGTAGGAGTTCGCCGTGGGTGCGCATAGCGCCGCCATCGCGGACATGTGGTGGAGTTGTCCGGCTATGCAGAACTTTGCGAGTGCTGAGAGTCCATCGGGCATGGATGGATCGAGCATTGCGTTGTTGCCGGAACTGTCTTCCAGGCTCAGGTTGACATGTAGTCCATTGCCTCCATATTCCGGGATCGGTCTCGGCATGAAGGTGAGGAGGTGCCCATTCTGCGCGGCTACTTCCATGGCCATTGTCCTGAAGAGAAACACCTCATCGGCGCATGCCATCGCGTCATCGAATTCGAGGGTCAGTTCGAACTGGCCCATGTCGAATTCTCCGTTGATTGATTCGATGCGAAATCCCAGTCGGTCTGCGGTTTCATCGATGGCTTGCACAATCCCCGCTGGGTCGGTACGCACTCCCGTGCCGTAAACCATCGAACCGGGTGCGTTATAAGGACGCCACCCTCCATCGGGATCGGGTTCCATGACGTAGGCCTCTAGTTCAATCCCCACCTTCGGTTTGAAACCCATCGACTCCCAGGCGCCAATCGCATTGCGAAGCACTGTCCTTGGAGCCAGGGGTACTGGTTCACCATCTCGCTCAAGATCCCCGATGACGACGCCAACGCCGTCCTCCCAACTTGGCCTTATCTCAGACATGTCGAAATGGCAGACCATGTCTGGCATCCCCTCCAGGAATCCTGTTCCGGGTACTGGACTCATGTCCCGGTCGTACTCCAGAGAAAAAACAGTCAGGCAATGTCGGGTTCCTCGCTCAGCGAGGCGGTAGGGCAGGTACTTGCCGCGAGCCAGATTCAAGTGGTCGGGCCACAGGACACGGACTCTCCTGTACTGGTCTGTTCCCATTTGTCAGCCTCTTCCATCCTGTTGTTGAGAGGTCTCGCAGTGTCGACTGAACGATTATTGCTAGTGAGTTGTCCTCCAAGACAATCCGCTTACTAGATCGTTCGGTACCGAATAGTAGTGTCCGTATATGCCCCGAGCCTTTTCCGCAGGTGATGAGGAATTGATCGAGGCTGAGCGTCTGATCCGGGACCGGATGTCCGGTCTCGACCTCGACCTCCTGTCGTTGGCTGCAGTGTCAAACGTGTTCCGGACAGCCACAGTGCTTCGAAACCACATGGAGCGTGACGTGCTGCGCCGCCACCAGCTGTCGTGGAGTGCCTTCGTGGTGCTGTTCGTGTTGCGGATCTGGGGTTCCCAAGAGTCACGCAGTTTGGCTGCCGAGGCGGGGGTTTCCGGAGGCACCCTTTCCGGGGTGCTCGACACCTTGGAGCGCAAGGGCCTAGCCGAGCGGAAAGCCATCCCAGAGGATCGGCGCCGCGTCGAGGTGGTCCTCACCGCGGCTGGGAAGAAGGTGGTCGACGAGTTGATGCCGACCCTCAACAGCGAGGAGGCGCTGGTCACTGGCGGGCTTACCGACGACGAGAAGGCCTCCCTAGCTCGGCTGCTGCGCAAGGTTTTGCGAACCACAGAGGGCCTCGACGAGGGGTGACCGGCATTCGGCCTGCGCTTTGCCTCTGCTGGTTCAGCACGGCGACCGAAGTTACTGAGGAGGCGTCGGTCCTGGACGGCTTTGAAGCAAGCCTGGAGGCTTGAATCATTCGGACCCAAATGATTAGTGTTCGTGATATGCATTCCCAAACGACACTCGCCAGACAAGGTGCAGGCCATGGGTGAGATCGTGGGAGCGGCTGTCGTCTCGCACGTTCCACCCATCGTCATGCCGGAGGCTCTTCGCCGAGAACTCAACGACGGAGATGACTTTTCTCTTGTGGCCGGGCTCCATCGGTTACGCGCCGAATGTCTAGATCGCCTGGCACCCGACACCATCGTCGTATTTGACACGCACTGGTTCACAACCGTGGAGCACATTGTCACCTCCCACGAGCGACGGACAGGAAGATTCACATCTGATGAATTGCCGAGAGGGATGTCCCAAGTCCCCTATGACATGCCAGGTGATCCCGACCTCGCCCGTTCGATCGAGTCACTGGCTTCTGGTCGGGATGACACCAGGGTCTTGGCTAGCGACGATCCCTATCTTCCGGTCCACTATCCAACGATCAATCTTCTGGGGTTCCTTCAGGGCGACGAAAGGTGGATCTCGATCGGGGTGTGCCAAACAGCGACTCCAGAGGACTTCCTCTTGTTCGGAGGTCTCTTAGCGCAGGCAGTCGACGCTTCCGACCGGCGCGTTGTTCTACTGGCTTCCGGAGGGCTGAGCCATCGTTTCTGGCCGTTGAGAGAATTCGCCGACCATGAATCGGCCTCCCTGGAAAATATTCGCACTCCAGCAGCTCGCGACGCTGATCAGAAGGTGCTCCGGTGGTGGGAGCACGGTGACCACCGCCAAGTGATCGAATACCAAACTGAATATCGGAGACACGCCCCTGAGGGATTCTTCGGCCACTATCTGATGATGGTCGGTGCAATCGGTGGAAGTGGGTGTAGTGCAACTGGCCGTCGGTATTCAGAGTATGAATCAGCGGCTGGAACAGGCCAGGTCCACATGTGGTTTGAGAGGCCTTCCGACGGCTGGACCACCCAGAGTCAGAACGCTGATCAGTTAGGAAACTCATGCGAATAGCGAACGTGGAAGGCCGGGGATCGCTGATCATCGATGGTCGAGTGGTCGATGTCGAATCGGCTACATCCGGGAAAATTTCCAGTGATCCCATGGAACTCGTCAATCTCAAGAATCATGCCCTGATGGCCGAACTCGGACCGGTTGACGGGTCTGAGGAGGTGATTGATTCCAGATTGGGTCCGCCAGTTCCAAGACCTAGAAAAATCATTGCCATCGCTCTCAATTATCGAAGCCATGCCGAGGAGGCGAACAAGCCGATTCCGACTGAACCGCACATAATGGTCAAGTTCTCCACTTGCATCGCTGGTCCTTACGACGATGTGCTGATGCACGACCTTGAGATGGTCGACTATGAGGTGGAACTCGTCCTCGCAATCGGGCGTCGTGGGTTTCGAATCCCCAGTGCTTCAGCTTGGGACCACATATCTGGGTTAACGGTAGGAAACGATGTGAGCGATCGAAATGAGCAGTTTCGACCGCCAATCAAGCAGTTCTCTATGGCAAAGAGTTACGACCGGTTTGGGCCCACCGGTCCAGTTCTCGTGACACCGGATGACCTTCCTAGTCGTGACGACCTCGAGATCTCTCTGAAAGTCGATGGCGAGTTACGCCAGCAAGCGAGAACCAGCGACTTCATCTTTCCCGCGCCGGTCTTAGTCGAGTGGCTCTCTCGATATGTCACTCTCGAAGTGGGTGACCTGATCTTCACGGGAACGACTGGTGGCGTCGGTGATTCGATGGACCCACCTACCTACCTGCGCGACGGCCAGGTCGTAGAGGCCTCTATTGAGGGGATCGGCACGATCCGTAACAGGTTCGTTGCTGGGGATCTTCCATGATCATCGTGACCGGTGGAGATCGAGACAGCAGCTATGGAGGGTTGTTCACCGGACACGTCGAACTTGAGATGCTCCATGCCACACCAGGTGACCAAGACCCCGATACTGCCCTGGTCCACTTCCATTCGGGAGCGGTGACCAACTGGCACCATCATCCTGGTGGGCAACTGCTCTTCGTCGTGTCTGGTAGCGCCCGCGTGGGGACTTTGGCCGATGGAGCAGTGGCTATCGACCCTGGCCACCTGATCGTTGCCCCACCGGATGAGGCTCATTGGCATGGGGCAGCAGCTGGGTACGACTGCACGCTGCTCGCCGTCACCTGGGGGACTACCTGCTGGCACGACGAAGTGCCGGACTTAGACAACTAGAGACGTGCCTCAGGTCGCGGTAATCGGCTGTGGGCCCGTTGGTGCTCTGCTGGCGAATCTCTTGGGCACAGCCGGTGTTGAGACCTCAGTCCATGAGGCCTCCCTGGAGGCCTACCCGCTTCCGCGGGCCTGTCATCTAGATGCAGAGATCATGAGGATCTTCCAGGGGGTGGGACTCTCGGACCAAGTGGGGCGACTCGTCGAACCCTCTCAGGGGATGGAATTCGTCGATACGGACGGGACGAGGCTCTTCACCTACGAAGACTTTGAGAGATCGCCAATCCTCGGTTGGCATGAGGATTATGTATTCCAGCAACCACAACTCGATCGTGTCCTTCGTGAAGGGCTCGAAAGGTTCCCCGGCGTCGAGTTGACCCTCGGTTCAGAGGTCACGGATCTGGACTCCATAGACGCACAGTTCGTTGTTGCATGTGATGGTGCCTCGAGTGCGACCCGGCGGAGTCTCGCCATCGGCCTATCGGACTGGGGGTTTGACCAGTACTGGCTTGTGGTGGATCTCATGTTCGAGAACGATCCGCAGCTGCCTTCTGTCATCCAGCAGGTCTGTGACCCGAAGAGGCCGGCTACCTATGTGCCCTCTGCTCACGGTCATCACCGCTGGGAGTTCCGTCTTCTGGAAGGCGAGAATTTCGAGGAATTCGAAGAGCACCAACGAGTTCGCGAACTGCTTCGACCTTGGATTCCTGATGATGCCGGCAAGATCGTGCGGGCTGCTCCCTACCGGTTCCACGCTGTCGTGGCCGAAAGGTGGAGAGATGGTCGGTTCTTCCTTGCTGGCGACGCGGCCCACCAAATGCCACCGTTCATTGGCCAGGGGATGTGTTCCGGGATCCGTGACGCCGCCAATCTGGCGTGGAAACTGCAATCTGTCCTGAAATACGGGGCCCCGGAAACACTCCTCGACACCTATGAGTTGGAACGCCGTAGCCATGTCGAGCGGTGCATCGCCATGTCTATTGAGGCCGGTCTCGTCGTCTCAGGACAAGTAACAGATTTCCCCATCCCGGACGTCAATGAATCGGAGCGCTGGTCGCGTCTCCCACCGCTAACGGACGGGGTCTTTTCTCTAGGGGACGACAGCAGGATCGGACACCAGGCACGTCAACCGAGGGTTCTTTTCAATGGAACCGAACTCCTGCTCGACGACGTTGGTGGTTCTGACTGGTATCTCGTGTCCCGGGTTCCGTACCAGACGGGAAACTGGTGTCAAACAGTCCTCGTTGAGGACTTGACTGATTTGGACGGCGGTCTTG
>PYIL01191094.1_pt1 | contig 23434 bp, 18 predicted proteins | sample 3578041 | NCBI WGS metagenome assembly PYIL01 (sample SAMN08408023, study PRJNA431606) | Marine metagenome isolate SA_KN192-05_S13_150m, whole genome shotgun... | biome: marine; feature: oceanic pelagic zone; material: water; isolation source: 150 m water sample, 0.2-0.8 um fraction ... | reverse complement strand
TCCTCGGCCCGCACTTCAAATACCCGGCCATAGTTGGTTTCCAACACCGGGCCCCACAGCCCGGCCACGTCCTCCACCGACACCCCAGCCGTACCAAGACCCTCAAGGACCACCACGCCATCGCGGCTCAACGCACCGGAGAGTTCCGCCAACGATGGACCCCCATCAGCAACCGACCGGTAGTTAGCCCGATGCGGTTCAAACCCACTGGCTTCCCAGCGACGGACCGTGCCCTCTGCCGAGCGGATCGCCTGTTCGGGCAAACCGTCGTAGCGGTGGGCGACCAACCAGCCGGCATCCCACTCACCCACCGACCCATCCGGCTCGAATGTCACCCGCAGGCAACCGTCCACCACCTCGGCTCCAGCTATCTCCACCACCTCAGGCAGGTCGGCTACGTCGAACAGTCGCTGGTCGTTGTCGATGTGGCGGGCCCCACCGTTAATCAGGTTGTCCCGCAACCAGACGGCATGGAACCGGGAGCGCACCTGGTCGACGGACACGCACACCTCTCCTGGCTCGGCGGACACCAACTCCACGAAACCGGTCCGGTGCAGTGATCTATCGTCGAGCAGCCGCCGATAGTCCTCGAGGGCGTGCACTCTCAGCCCGGCCACCTTGCCCGAATCGTCCCAGGTCCGCAGGGCCAGGGCCTGCTCGGCAAACGGTTCAGCCTCAAAAGCCGCCGCCTGACCAGTGTCCATCGCCCCGCCCTGGAGCACCAGAGTCCCGACCGAGGCCGGACTCAGCAGCTCGACGTACCCGGGCTCAACCAGGCAGCGATATCGCTTAGCGGCCACGTGGAGTCGCACCGGTTCGGTGACAGCGTCGATGAACCGCTCGGCCAGCCAGTTCGCTCCCGAGGTGCCATGGTCGGTGACTCCGAACTCCGAGTCGGGTTCGTCCAGGAAATGCCCGACATCGTGGAGCAGGGCGGCCAGCACGAGGGCATCAGAAGCGCCGGCCTCCTGAGCCAGTCGAGCAACCTGGGTGGAGTGTTCGGCCATGCTGACCTGTTCCGAATAGGCCCTCCACCCGTGCCGGTCGAAAAGTTCCAGGACCTCGTCGGCGATCGACACCGCCTACCTCCCGACGTTCGTGCCAGGTGGCCCGAGCGTAGCGAAGACATCGACCACCGGTGAGCGGAAGCAAATTCTCAACTCACCGTGCCGGGTGGGACGGGCCCCGGCCGGTGGCGTAGGTTGCCGAGGTAAGCGGACGGAATCTCGGGCGACACCATGGCTATAGGAATCGGAATGCACGTGCAGGACCCGAGTGACGACTCGATGAACCTCGCCATGTCGGATGCCGGCCGACCGCTCTACGACGCAGTTAAGGCATTCGTCACCGCCGAAGTGGAACCACTCACCGAAGAGTTCTTCCGGCTCGGCGAGGACCGGGCCGACCGTTGGTCGTGGGCTCCCGGCCAACTGGAACTCCTCGACGGCTTGAAGGCCAAGGCCCGGAAGCAGGGCCTGTGGAACTTCTTCCTCCCCGATGACGAGACGGGGCAGGGCCTCTCCAACCTGGACTACGCCTACATAGCTGCCGAACTGGGCCGAAGCCGGCTGGCCTCGGAGTCTCTCAATTGCAGCGCTCCGGACACCGGCAACATGGAGGTCCTCGAGAGGGTCGGCACCCCAGAACAGAAGGAACAGTGGCTCGAACCGCTGCTTAACGGGGAGATCCGCTCCTGCTTCGGGATGACCGAGCCCGGTCTCGCCTCGTCTGACGCCAAGAACATCGCGACCCAGGCGATCCTCGACGGCGACGAGTGGGTCATCAACGGCGAGAAGTACTACATCTCCGGAGCCGGTGACCCGCGCTGCAAGGTAATGATCTGCATGGTCCAGACCAGCCCCGACGGCCCGCCCCACCGCCGACAGTCACAGATCCTCGTACCGATGGACACTCCGGGAGTCAACATCCTCGGCCCGATGCAGGTATTCGGTCAGGACGACGCCCCCCACGGGCACATGCACATCCACCTCGACAACGTCCGCGTCCCGAAGACCAACATCCTCCTCGGCGAGGGGCGAGGATTCGAGATCTCGCAGGTCCGTCTAGGTCCTGGCCGCATCCACCACTGCATGAGGTCCATCGGGGCCGCCGAGGCTGCATTGGAGATGATGGTCAAGCGCGGCTTGTCCCGGGAGGCCTTCGGGAAGAAGATCGCCCAACTGGGCAAGAACGTTGAGGTGGTCTCCCGGGCCCGCATCGAGATCGAGGCCTGTCGGCTTATGGTGCTCCGAGCCGCCAAGGCCATGGACACCATGGGCAACGCCGAGGCGCGGATCTGGGTCAGTGCTGTCAAGGCCATGGTTCCAGAACGGGTGTGCCGCATCATCGACGAGGCGATCCAGATCCACGGGGCCACTGGTGTCTCACAGTGGACTCCTCTGGCCGCCATGTACACCAGCCAGCGGACGCTACGGCTCGCCGACGGGCCCGACGAGGTTCACCACTTCGTCGTAGGCCGGTTCGAGCTGGGACGTTACGACGACGAATCGGTGGCCGATGCCGTCTACCAGCCGGTCGGCGAGCCGATCTTCACCAGCAGCTGAGCCCGGGACGGCTCCCTCCGTGTCCGACGACTCTCTCCAACCGAAGCCGGCCACCGACCACACCCGAGCGGCCATCGACTCTTTCGCGGCAACCCTTCCGCTCGACGACGGCACTGACGCGGCGAACGTGGCTCGAGGGTTCATCGCCACACGCAGTGAACCGATCATCGAACGTCACGACCCCAACCCGTGGCAACCCCACTCCTGGGACCTATCCCGATCCGACTTCGTTCACGGACCGGTCCCCGAGACAGTCAATCCGTCGCTGTGGCGCCAGGCCGGTTTCAACGCCCGCCACGGCCTCTACGAGGTGTGCGACGGCTTCTACCAGGTTCGGGGATTCGATACCTCTAACGCAACGTTCATCCGCGGCGAGACCGGCTGGGTGGTCATCGACCCGTTGACCACCGCCGAAACGGCGGCTGCGGCCTACGAACTGGTCACTGAACACCTGGGTCATCGACCGGTCAGTGCGGTCATCTACACCCACTCGCACCTCGACCATTACGGCGGGATCCTCGGCGTGGTCGACAGGGAACGGGTCGACTCGGGTGAGGTCCCGGTGGTGGCCCCCGACGGATTTCTTGCGGAGGCAGTCGCCGAAAACGTTGTCGCCGCACCAGCCATGGGACGTCGGGCCATCTACCAGTTCGGGATGCTGCTGCCCTGGAGCGAATACGGGCATGTCGACCAGGGACTGGGCAAGGGAGTACCGACCGGGTCGTCGGCCCTGGTGGCACCGACTGTTGAGATCACCGAGACAGGCCAGGAATTGGTACTCGACGGAGTACGGATTGAGTTCCAACTCACCCCGGAGTCGGAAGCCCCAGCCGAGATGCACTTCTACTTTCCCGACTATCGGGCGCTGTGTATGGCAGAGAACTGCACTGGGACGATGCACAACGTCCTGACCCTCCGGGGGGCGTTGGTGCGTGACGCGCTGCGATGGAGCCGCTACATCGACGAGGCACTCGACCGGTGGGGAGAAGTGACCGACGTGGTGTTCGCCAGCCACGGCTGGCCCCACTGGGGACCCGAAGCGGTCCGCGGTTACCTGGTCCGCCAACGGGACCTCTACCGGTGGCTGCACGATCAGGCCATGCGGCTGGCCAACCTCGGCTACACCCCGAACGAAATCGCGGCAACCATCCAGCTGCCCGAGGGCCTGTGGGCCGACTACTTGTGCCATGGCTACTACGGCACGGTCAGCCACAACGTCCGGGCCGTCTACCAGCGCTACCTCGGCTACTACGACGGACACCCCTCCAGCCTCGACCCGTACGAGCCGGTCGAGGCCGGCCGGCGCTATGTGGAGTTCATGGACGGCATGGAGGCGCTGTTGGCCAAGGCCCGGGCCGCATACAAGGGCGGCGACTACCGCTGGGTGGCCGAGGTGCTACGCCATGCGGTGTTCGCCGACCCGTCCTGTCAGGAGGCCCGGCTGCTCCAGGCCGATGCCTTCGAGCAGCTGGCCTACCGGGCCGAGTCGGGGCCCTGGCGTGACATCTACCTGACCGGCGCTCAGGAACTACGCAACGGAGCCATGGACGTCCCGGTCCTGCAGCGGCCTCGCCTAGAGGTGGTGCGGGGCATGACCCTTCAGCAAATGTTCGACTTCCTGGCCGTCAAGGTGGACGGCCCGGCCGCCGCCCTCATCGGACCGCTGGCCATCGACTGGGTTCTTCCCGACGTCGACGACTCGGTCCGGTTGGAACTGTCCAACGGCACGATGCACTCGCTGCCCGGCACCCGGCACGCCGAACCGAATGCGGTAATCACCGCGGACCGTTCAGTACTCGAAGGCCTGATCGCCACCGGCGAGGAGTTTGCCGATCTGGTCGAGGCGGGAGCGATCACCGTCGAAGGGGACGACGACCGGGTCAGGGCGCTCTTCGGAAACCTGCATGACTTCCCGTTGTTCTGGAACGTCATTGAGCCCTAGGCACCCGCCGGGATCCCCGTAGTCAGCCGCCGAGCAGCGTAGGGACGTCGGCGAAGCTGTCGACTACCACGTCGGGCTCGCCGGTCGCCGCGTCGTATACCTCGGGAAGGAACTTGCCGGTGCGGACCAGTACCCCGTAGAGCCCAGCTCGTTGTCCAGCCAGCACGTCGTTCTCGATGTCGTCACCCACCATGGCCACCTGCTCGGCGCTCAGGCCCAGGTCAGCCACCCCAGCGGCAAAAAACTCGACTGCCGGTTTGCCTAACACCACCGGGGTGCGCCCCGATGATTCCTCGAGTGCCCGCACGTAAGCCCCGGTGTCAAGTTCCATCCCTCGGGAGGTGCGCCAGTAGAGGTTCCGGTGCATGGCCACGAACTCGGCTCCTCCCAGCAGGTGACCGAAGGCCCGGTTCAGCTGCTCGTGGGTGAAGTTCAGACCGGCTCCACCGATGACCACCACGTCCACCGGTCCGTCCTCCGGTCCGTGCTCGGCCAGCTCGATTCCCTCCAGGTCCTCGGACAGGTCCCCAGAGTTGAGCAGAAAGCACCGGGCCCCCGGGTGGTGGCGGCGGAGATGCACGGCAGTGGCCACTGGCGCGGTCAGAATCTCCCCCGGTTCTACTGGCATCCCGGCCGAGGTGATCAGTGACGCCACCTCGGCTCGGGTACGCGTCGTGGTGTTGGTGGCGAACCGGAGCGGGATACCTAGTTCACGAAGGGTCGCCATGGCCTCCGGTGCCCCGTCGATGGGCTCCCACGACACGGTGAGAACACCGTCGATGTCGATCAGCAGACCCTCGATAGTTCCCACTACGTTCGACCTCGCCTCCTTCGGCAGACCACCTCCCGAGGCTGGCCCCGAACTAGGCGACCAGCCTCGCATACCAGTGCCGGTCGGTGACGGGAAACCCAACTGGACAGGCCCCCGGTAAGAAGACTCGTAGTCGGGCCGGTGCTGGTACACCGGGGTCGCCGTAGCCTCTGGATCGTGAACCCGACGGCCCGCCTCAGCCGTGTGGCCCTGACTGCCACCCTGGTTCTGGTCGGGATCGGCGGGTTCACCCGGGGCAGCGGCAGCGGCTATGGCTGCGCCGACCGGTGGCCGCTCTGCGAGGACGGTGCCCTTGGGGGGCTGCTCCCTCGGTGGGAGTACCACATGGTGGTTGAATGGCTTCACCGGTGGACAGCGGCGGTGGTTGGCGTCCTGGTCATCGCCACCCTCATCAGCATCTGGCGACACCACCGGCATCGTACGGTCGTCGTCCGACTAGCTGTCGCCGCGCTGGTCGTGGTCGCCATCCAGGCCTGGATCGGCCGTAGTGTCGTCAAGGCCGACCTGGACGTCGACCTGGTGGCCCTCCACCTGGCGGTGTCTATGGTCGTCCTCGCCCTCCTGGCCCTGGTGGCCGTGGCCCTTTCGCCTCGCCGGGACGACGGTCGGGTGACGGATGCCGACCACACCTGGACGGCTCGCCTGGGGGCGGCCGCTGGCGGTTCCTATGTGCTACTGCTCCTGGGTGCCTACGTACATAATCGCTACTTTTCCGGCTGGCCGCTGGTTTCGAACAACCTTGTCCCTGACCTGTCGGACCGCTACACCGTTGTGCACTGGCTGCACCGGGCAGTCGCCGGCGCTGGCTTCTTCTACCTGGGCTGGCTAATGGCTGCCGCACGCCGTGTCGGACGACCAGCCGAGGAGCAAAGTCTGCTGCGCCTGGCCACCGTGGCCTATGCGCTCAACGTCGGCCTGGGTGCCGTACACGTGCTCACGAAAGTGACCTCCGGCGCGGTGATTACCGCCCATCTGTTGGCTTCGGCAGTGGTGTGGACGGCACTGGTGGCGGCCACCGCCCTGTCCCGAACCGGAGTCGCCGTCCCATCGGGCAGGATGGAGCCGTGAGCGACCATCCGGGGATCGACTGGGCGGCCCTACGGGCCGCGGCCGCCTCGGCGGCCGGGCGAGCCTACGCCCCCTACTCCCACTTCCCGGTGGGGTCCGCTGGTCTCGCCGACGACGGTCGGATCGTCACCGGCTGCAACGTCGAGAACGCCTCCTACGGCCTGACCTTGTGCGCCGAATGCGGCATGGTCGGCGACCTACACCGCAGCGGTGGCGGACGTCTGGTCGCCGCGGTGGCCACCGACCCGGAGGGCAACGCCCTCGCCCCCTGCGGGCGCTGCCGGCAACTACTCCTGGAGGCTGGGGGAGAAGGCCTGATCGTGGACGGCCCGGGCGGGCCGAAGCCCATACTGGACCTGCTGGCCGACCCTTTCACCGTCGCCGACCTGGAAGCCGGAGGGGGCGACGCGTCCTGATGGACGTCGTCGACATCATCCGGGCCAAGCGGGACGGAGAATGCCTCACCGACGACCAGATCGATTGGTTCGTGGCCGAGTTCTCCCGGGGTGGAACCATCCCGGACGAACAGGCTGCCGCCCTGGCCATGGCCATCTACTTCCAAGGTATGACCCGCGACGAACTCACCACCTGGAACCGGGCCATGGTCGACTCCGGGGTGACCCTCGACCTGTCCGGGGTGGGACGACCCACCGTCGACAAGCACTCCACCGGGGGAGTCGGCGACAAGGTGTCTCTGATTCTGGTTCCACTCATCGCGGCCTGCGGGCCGGCCGTGCCACAGCTCTCTGGTCGGGGGCTCGGCCACGGCGGAGGCACCCTCGACAAGATGGAGGCCATCGCGGGATGGCGGGCCGCTCTGACCGCTGAGGAGATGGTCTCCCAGTTACGCGACGTGGGAGGAATAATCGCCGCAGCCACCACTGACCTCAACCCGGCCGACCGGCGGCTCTACCAACTCCGGGACGTGACCTCTACTGTGGACTCGATCCCGCTCATCGCCAGCTCGATCATCTCCAAGAAGGTGGCCGAGGGGACCGAAGCCCTAGTGCTCGACGTCAAGACGGGCTCCGGGGCCTTCATGGTCGAAGAGGACCAGGCCCGGGACCTGGCCCGCACCATGGTCGAGCTGGGCGAGGACTCCGGGGTGGCCACCGTGGCTCTGATCACCGGTATGCATACCGTGTTGGGGCGGGCGGCCGGCAACGCCCTCGAGGTGGCCGAGGCCCTCGATGTCCTCGAGGGCCGCGGACCCAACGACGTGGTGGAAGTGACCCTGGCTCTGGCCCGCGAGATGCTGGCCCTGGTAGAAGTCGACACGGACCCAGCCGTGGTGCTGGCCGGTGGGGAACCCAGGGAGGTCTTCGATCGAATGGTGGCCGCCCAGGGCGGCGACCTGTCAGCCGGACTTCCTGTCGCCGGGCACCGACAGGAAATAACGGCCCCAGCCACCGGCTACCTCGGTCGACTCGACTGTCGTGCCGTAGGGGTGGCCGCCTGGCGGCTCGGGGCGGGCCGGGCCCGCAAGGAGGACCCCGTGTCGGCCACCGCCGGGGTGGTATGTCTGTCCAAGCCTGGCGATCAGGTGGAGGCTGGGCAACCGCTCCTCGAGCTACACAGTGACGACGAGGGTCGGTTCATCTCGGCCGCCGCCGCCCTCGACGGAGCCATCGAAGTTGTCGACAAGCCGCCGGAAGTACCGCCTCTACTCATCGACCGGATAGCCCGCTGAAACGGGAAAAGGTCAACGGCCTATCGGGTGCCAGAGGGTCTTCATCTCCATGAAATCGGCGATGGTGTAGGGGCTCTCCTCCTCCACGTCACCGAACACCACTCGCTTGACATTAGCCGCCGCCTGGGCCACTACCTCCGCCTCAAGGTCGTCGTCGGCCCCCGTCAGATCGACGGCGTTAACGTCGAGATGGCTGATCAGCCATGGCAGCAGTTCGGCCCGTTCCCCGGTGAGTACGTTCACCACCCCCGCGGGTACGTCGGAGGTGGCCAACACCTCGCTCAGGGTCACCGCTACCAGCGAGGCGTCACCCCCGGTAACCACCACGACGGTATTTCCGCCAACGATGGCCGGGACTAGTCGGGATACCAGGCCCAGCAGGGCCGGCCGGGCCGGAGCGACCAGACCGACCACCCCGGTCGGCTCAGGAACGGTGAAGTTGAAGTAGGGGCCGGCCACCGGGTTCACCGTGCCCAACACGTGGTGGACCTTGTCCGACCATCCCGCGTACCAGACCCACCGGTCGATGGTCGCCTCCACCTCTTCCTCGGCAGCCTCGGTACCTAGACCGGTGTAGCTCAACAGGGTGGCCAACTCGGTCCGTCGGCCCTCAAGCATCTCGGCCACCCGGTAGAGGACCTGGCCGCGGTTGTAGGCAGTGCGGGCCGCCCACCCCTCCTGAGCCGCCCGGGCGGTCCTAACCGCATCGCGCAGGTCCTTACGGGAGGCCTGGGCTGCGTTGGCCAACAGCGTCCCGTCGGGACCATGAACCGGAAACGTCCGCCCTGACTCTGAGCGGGGGAAGGCCCCGTCGATAAAGAGCTTGTAGGTCTTGGCCACTGGCAGTCGCCTAGCCATCAGGACACCGGCCCCTCGTGACGCAGGTAGGGGGCGAGGCCCTGGAGCCCACCTTCCCTCCCGAAGCCGCTTTCCTTGTAGCCGCCGAACGGGCTGGCTGGGTCGAACTTGTTGAAGGTGTTGGCCCACACCACGCCGGCCCGGAGGCGAGCGGCCATCCAGTGGACGAGCGATCCCTTCTCTGTCCAGACGCCAGCGGAAAGGCCGTAGGGGGTGTTGTTGGCCTTGTCCACCGCCTCCTCGGCCGTGCGGAATGTCTGGACGACCAGCACTGGTCCGAAGATCTCCTCACGGGCCACCCGATGTGCCTGCTGGACCCCGGTCAGCACGGTGGGCGGGAACCAGAAGCCCCGTTCAGGCAGGTCGCAGGACGACTGGTGGAGGTCGGCCCCCTCGGCCACCCCGGCGGCGACCAGTTCGGTGATCCGGGCCAGTTGGGCCGCTGAGTTTATTGCCCCCACATCGGTGTTCTTGTCTAGGGGGTCGCCGACCCGTAGACGGTCGATCCGGCGGAGCAGCTGATCGACGAAGCGGTCGGCGATCGACTCCTGGACCAGTAGGCGCGACCCGGCGCAACACACGTGACCCTGGTTGAAGAAGATCCCATTGATGACCCCCTCGATGGCCTGGTCGACCGCCGCGTCATCGAATATCACGTGGGCGGCCTTGCCTCCTAGCTCCAGGGTGAGGGGCAGCCGGCGCCGGAGAGCGGAAGCTTGGATCCGCTTCCCGACCTCGGTGGAGCCGGTGAAGGCCAGCTTGTCAACGCCTGAGTTCTCGACCAGAGCTGCTCCGGTCTCGCCGGCTCCGGCGACCACGTTGACCACCCCGGGCGGTAGGTCCACCTCGGCCAAGACCTCTGCTAGCAGGAGAGCAGTAAGCGGGGTGGTCTCAGCAGGCTTGAGAACCACCGTATTGCCACAAGCCAGGGCGGGGGCCAGCTTCCACGCCGCCATGAGCAGCGGGAAGTTCCAGGGGATGATCTGTCCGGCTACCCCGTGTGGACTGATCCGCCGCTGTGGAAAAGCGTATTCGAGCTTGTCGGCCCAGCCGGCGTTGTAGAAGAAATGGGCGGCAACCAATGGGATGTCGACGTCACGGCTCTCGGCGATGGGCTTGCCACCGTCCATCGTCTCAAGTACCGCGAACTCCCGGGCCCGCTCCTGCAGGTGACGGGCGATGCGGTACAGGTAGCGAGCCCTTATCCGACCGGGGGTGTCGCGCCAATGGTCCTCAAAGGCGGACCGGGCGGCGACCACGGCCCGGTCCACGTCCTCGGCCGAACCATCGGCCACCTCGGCAAGTGGCTCCCCGGTGGACGGACTGATCGTGGTGAAGGTCCGACCCGAGCGTGCGGGTACAAACTCACCGCCAATGAAGTGGCCGTACCGGTCGGCCAGGTTCACCATCGCTGTCGACTCGGGGGCTGGTGCGTAGTCGAGATCAAACGCCTCGACCGAAGTCGTTTCGGCGGGTTCGACGGCCATTCCTCAGTCCACCGTCACGTAGTCGGGGCCGGCGTAATGGCCGGTATCTAGCCGGCGGAGCTGCAGGAGGACGTCGTTGAGGAGACCCGAGGCGCCGATCCGGAATCGGTCGGGGGTCAGCCAAGCCTCCCCAAGGGTTTCGCCGACCACCACCAGGTACTGCCAGGCTTGCTTGGCCGTCCGGATCCCGCCGGCCGCCTTGATGCCCACAGTGGTGCCGACCTGGTCGGCGTAGTCGCGCACAGCCTCGGCCATGCACAACACTATGGGCAGGCTGGATGCCCGGGGAATCTTGCCAGTAGAGGTCTTCACGAAGTCGGCTCCTGCGGCCATAGCCAACATCGAAGCCCGGCGGATCTGATCGTAGCTACCGAGTTCACCGGCTTCCAAGATGACTTTCAGGTGGGTTCCGCCGCAGGCCGCCCGGGAGGCGGCGATCTCGTCGTGAGCTCGTTGTTCGTCGCCGGCCAAGAACGCCGACCGGTTGAGGACGATGTCGATCTCGTGGGCACCCCGGCCTGCCGCATCAGCGATGTCGGCGGTGCGGGAGTCGAGAGCCGACAGACCGCTGGGGAACGCCCCCGCCACGCTGGCCACCCTCACTGGAGATCCGGCTACGCCGGCCAGGGCGGCGTCGACCATCTCGGGGTAGACGCATACCGCAGCAACCGGGGGCACTGCCGGGTCGGCCGGTTCGGGTCGTCGGGCCTTCTGGCAGAGGGAAGCGACCTTTTCGGGCGTGTCGGCCCCCTCCAAGGTGGTGAGGTCCATGCACCGGACGGCCAGGTGGAGGGCGGCCCGCTTGCTGCTCGTCTTGATCGACCGAGTGGCCAGAGCTGCAGCCCGAGCCTCAAGGGCCACCTGGTCGACCGAGGTAACCCTCACCGGCGGCCCGGCGGTGCCAATCGGAACGAGTGGACGAGAGACGGTCATCGATCGGCCTTGTCGTCCAACCAGGCGGTCAGCGCGGTGAGTAGGGCTTCAAGCCCGCCGGTCGCCAAGTATTCGGCGTCCCGGAGGTCCCCGTCGACCACTGTGACCGCTTCGACGTACACCTTGACCATCGGCTCCGTGCCGCTCGGTCGGACCACCACCCGGCCGCCCTCTACCTCCAAGATCACTGCGTCGGTCGGCGGCAGGCCGGTGCCGGACCGAGCCAGGTCAACCACCGCGGTAACCGGCCGGCCGGCCAGGACGGCGGGCGGCGCATTCCGCATTGTGAGCATCAGGTCGGCCATGCAGGTCACGGCATCGGGACCGTCGAACCTCCTGGTCAACAACCCAGTCCGATGCACGCCGTGGCGTAGCCACAGGTCGTCGAGCAGGTCACACACCGTGCGGCCTTGGGCGCGAGCGGAAGCCGCTAGTTCGGCAAACAGCAGGGCCGCGGTGATCCCATCCTTGTCGCGCACCGCGTCACCCACCGCGTAGCCGAGCGCCTCCTCGTAGCCGAAAACGAACCGGCGAGACCGGTCAGCCAGGCCCGGCCGTACGATCCATTTGAACCCGGTCAAGGTTTCGGCGTGGTGGACGCCGTGGTAGGCGGCTATCCGGGCCAGCATCCGAGAAGAAACCACGGTAGAGACCACCAGTCGGTCCTGGCCCGTTCCTCCGGCCAAGACATGCTCGGCCAGAAGAGCCCCGACCTCGTCGCCCGTCAGGACCCGCCATGAGCCGCGGTCGGGTACGGCGACAGCCAATCGGTCGGCGTCGGGGTCATTGGCCAATACCAGATCTACCCCTGTCCCGGTGGCCAGATCAACGGCCGCATCAAGGGCACCGGGCTCCTCGGGGTTAGGGAAGGCAACCGTCGGGAAGTCGGGATCGGGATCGGCCTGGGCGGGCACCACCGTCGGGGGGTCAAATCCGGCCCGTTCGAAGGCCGCATCCAAAACGTCCCGGCCCACCCCGTGGAGTGGTGTGTATACCACCGACAAGCGGCGAGGGCCGCCAGGCCGAACTACCGAGGCGGCTACGTCGACGTAATGGTCGATCACTGTGTCGTCGGCCCGTCCGATGAGCGGATGGTCGGCATCGGCCAGATCGTCGTCGGATGGCAGGCAGGCGTCGTCAATGGCTGCCGAGATTTTTTCGTCGATCGGCGGAACAATCTGCGCCCCGTCAGCCCAGTAGACCTTGTAGCCACCGTCGGCCGCCGGGTTGTGGCTAGCCGTGGCCATCACCCCGGCATCGGCGCCTGACTCCAGCACCGCATAGGCCAGCACCGGTGTGGGTAGCGGCCCTGGAAGTACCAGGCTGCCCACCCCCCGGGCGGCCAGCACCCGAGCGGTGTCGGCGGCAAAGGTGTCGCTTTGGTGGCGGGCATCGAAACCGACAACGACCAGTGGCGGATCAGACTTAGCGGTGGTCAACAAAACCTCGGCGACCGCGGTGGCCACCGAACGCACCAGCACCCGGTTCATCCGCATCGGCCCGGCACCGCGCCGGCCGCGGATTCCCGCCGTCCCAAATACGAGGCGGCCACCGAAACGGTCGTCAAGCTCGTCACCCCCGGCATCTAGCAAATGTTCGGTCTCGGCCCGGGTCTCCGGGTCAGGGTCGACCTCTAGCCACCGTCGAGCGGTGTCCTCGGCCCGACTGAAGGCGGGGGCCGCACTCACAGTCGTTCCAGGATCCCAGCTAGTAGGTCGAGTATCCGCGGCCCGGCCGCGACGCCGGCCTCCAGGACATCCTGGTGGTCGACCTCGGCATCGGAGAGCCCGGCCGCTGGGTTGGTAACCAGCGAGATGCCAAGCACCTCAGCACCCAGGTGTCGGGCGGCGATTGCTTCAAGCACCGTGGACATTCCGACCAGATCAGCGCCCAGGCCGGCGAACATGCGAATCTCGGCTGGCGTCTCGAAGGCCCCGCCCATCAGGCCCGCATATACACCCTCCGGCAGTGTCGGGTCGACCTGTCGAGCCAGGTCGCGTAAGCGGGATGAATAGGCCTCGGTTAAGTCTACGAAGCGAGTGGCCTGACCGCCCGGTGGAGCTGGGCCAACCATCGGTGAGGCACCCGTCAGGTTTAGGTGGTCGGCGATAACGACCGGTTGACCAACCGACCAGTCGGGGTTCAAGCCGCCCGCCGCGTTTGTCAGAATCACGGTGCGGCATCCGGCGGCCACCGCAGTACGTACCCCGTGAACCACCGTGTCGGCCGGGTAGCCCTCGTAGAGGTGGGCCCGGCCACCCAAGATCAGCGCCGCGATCTCACCCACCCTCACCGACCGGACCAGGTTTCGGTGACCCCCCACAGTGGGAGCCGGGAAACCGGGAAGGTCGACCATCTCAACGTCGGCCACCACCTCACCGAGACCGTCAGCGGCGTCCGCCCAGCCGGAGCCCAGCACGATAACCACATCGTGGCAGTCCACGCCGGTGCCTTGGGCGAGCGCGGCGGCGGCCCGATCGGCGAGAGCAAAGGGGTCGGATTGGGCCATGGTCGGTGGGTCTCCACTGGTTCGGACGGGAAAGCGGGGTCGGGGTCTCGGCACCGGCATCTACGGCCCGTGCGGCCAGTCGAGCGTAGCGCGGGTCCCTCGGGGCGACCCTGGCCACTGCGACTCGTTATCCGGTGCAGTACACATGGAAGATGGGCAGAATTGGATCCGTGACGGTCGCCGGAGAGATGAGTGGTGCCGGACCCCTGCAGGTCGCCGAGGAGGTGGCCGATGCACTAAACGACGGCCGACCGGTAGTGGCGTTGGAGTCGACGCTCGTGTCCCACGGTCTGCCGCGGCCCCTCAATCTGGAGACTGCTACCAGAGCGGAGGCCGCGGTACGAGAAGTTGAGGGGATTCCGGCCACCGTGGCTGTCCTCGACGGGTCGATCAAGGTAGGACTGTCATCCGGCCAACTAGAGCGCCTGGCGTCTGCCGATGGTGTAGCCAAGGTCAGCCTCCGAGACGTCGGCCAAGTTCTGGCCGGGCGGACGATCGGGGCTACCACGGTGGCCACCACCATGTTCGCGGCCCGCCTCGCGGGGATCCCGGTGTTCGCCACCGGTGGGATCGGTGGGGTGCACCGGGGCAACAACGGTGACGTCTCTGCGGACCTGACAGCACTTGCCACCATCCCTGTGGCCGTGGTCTGCGCCGGAGCGAAGGCCATCCTGGACGTGCCCCGCACCGTCGAGGCCTTGGAGACCCTCGGGGTGCCAACCGTCGGCTACCGCACCGATGCTTTCTGTGAGTTCTGGTCCCCCGGCCGGGACCTACCGGTAGGCGTCCAGGCCGACCACCCAGCCGGTGTGGCAGCCATCCTGACCGCCCACTGGTCCACCGGACTGACCAGCGGTGTGGTGGTCACCGTACCGGTCCCCGCCGGACAGGCCGTCGACCGATCGATCATCGAACGGGCGGTGGCCGAAGGCCTGGCTGCCGCTAGCAAGGCAGGGGTTCGGGGCAGTGCGCTCACCCCATTCCTGCTGGATCAGGTAGCCGAGGCGACCAGCGGGGCCAGCCTGAAAGCCAACGTGGCCCTGATTGTGAACAACGCCCGGGTGGCCGGGGAGGTGGCCGCCGCCCTGGCCGAGGACTGACAGCCCCGCTGCACCAACCTTTCAAGTGGCCAAGCCCGGAGATTTTCTCGCTCCGCGGGCCAGTAGTGCGACCGGTCCATGGTGTATTAGTTCATCGGCACCCAGATCAACTCGCCGTTGTCGTCGTGCAGCTTTGGTACCACCGAGTCGTTGAGCATGCTCTCCCAATCGGGCAGGGTCTCTAACTCACCAAGGTCGGCCAGGAGTTGGATCTCCTCACCCAAACGCGGCGTGTTGATCTGCCCGATCACGAAGCCCTCGGGCGTCACGTTCTCGACCATCGACCGCTCAACCCGCCAACGAGACAACTCGTGTGTTTCGGCGAGCCAGAACTGGTTGCCAGCGGCGTTGATCAACTCGAACGCGTGCGCAACCGCAACCTCGGGGTTCTCAGCGGCGAACCGGTAGCCACGAAGACCAGCGCGCACAAAGTCCTCAATGGCCGTCGGCCACTTATCGTAATTTTCTCGAGAACTGGTGTAGACCGCAAAGGACGCTGGGATATCGAAGTCGAGCGGATCGAACTCGACATATTCAATGCTCTCGCGGTCGAGGGCGGCAGGCTCATTGGACTTGTAGACCGGTAGCGCATCGATCCCCAGAGCAAGGTGGGCTACAGGATCGAAACCGTCTAGCAACAACTCTTCGAAGGTTCCGCGCTGGGCACCCTCGGCCGCCAGCATCGCCTGAACGGGTGACGGGAGGTCGCCTTTGATACCGATGGTCTTACCCTGAAGATCGGAAAGGTTCGTGATCGTTCCGGCCGGCACGATCAACTCGCTTATCGAGGTGTGGCCCAACTGGGCGAAGGCCACGAGGTCGGTGCCTCCGTTGACATTTTGGCGGACCATCTCACCAAACGAGGCGACAACGGCGAACTGTGTCGTACCGGCGGCCAGGGCGGCACTGTTAGCGGGCGAGAGCCCCGACTGGAGCTGGACATCTAGACACATCTCTTCGAAGTAGCCCTCCGCCTCAGCAGCCACGATGTCGAGAATCCCCGCCGCCGCGGCGAAGTCGAATCCGGATAGGAAGATCAACTTTCCAGCAGCCTGGTTGGCCTCACACCGCTCGTCCGAGCCAATCGGAGGGAGAGCATCCCCCCGCTCAGGGTCACCGCCGCAGGCTCCTACGGCAAGCGCGAAACCCAGCAACGGTGCAGTCAGAAAGCACCACTTTCGACTCATCAGGCCTCACCCGCCTAGTTGTATGAACGACGACATTTCAAACATGCACACCGGAAGCGAGATAATACTTTCCATTACAATAAGCTAACAAGCTATTTTGGCCACTTCCTCTCTGTCATCACCCGGATGTTCCAGGCCCGTTACCAATTCTGCCTCGACGATCAGCGACGTGTATTTTGAGAACTATGCCATCGCAGGACGCGAGCCTCGACTGCGGCCAGGAACAAGTTGGCGAATACGCCGATGAGTGCAAGGACGAAAATGCTGCCCCAAAGCTGATCGACGAGCAGACGGGTCTGCCCCACCCGGGCCGTGTTACCCAAACCACCGGTGGAGCCAGCGAACATCTCGCCGATTACCGCGCCGACAAGCGCTAGCCCTAGGCAGATTCGCGCCGACGAGAACAGGTAGGGCATCGAGTGGGGGAGCCGTAGCTTCCAGAAGATCTCCCATCGGCTCGACGACACCGAGCGCATTAGTTCGTAGGCGCCCTCGTCGATGGCCCGCAGGCCGGTGAAGGCGTTCATGACGAAGGGGATGAAGCAGAACACCGCCGCAACAAGAACTTTCGGCCAGATATTGAACCCGAACCAAATGAGAAACACCGGGGCGAGCACGGCGACCGGGGTGCTTTGGAGCAACACGATCACCGGGATGGTGCTTCGCTCCACAAATCTGGAGTGGGCCATAAACGTGGCCACGGTCAGGGCCGCAGCGAACCCCAGCCAGAATCCAAGCGCTGCCTCCTGCATTGTGATCCACGAATGCTCCCAGTAGAACCCGGGTTCCTCGACGACGTGACGGAGGATGCGGCTTGGCGGCGGCAGGGTGATGGGACGGACGCCGGTTGCCCGAACATAGAGCTCCCATAGGCCGAAGATCAGAGTAAGACCGACAGCCGGTGCGACCAGTATCGCCAGTCGCCGCACTAGTTGACGGGGCGGGGCGGGTGCCTGCTCCTCGGCAAGCAGCCCAGCCCGACGCTGATTGTCGTCAACCAGGGACCGGACGGGATCACTGTCTGATCCGGGGTCGCCTGCGCCAGTGATCTCGAGGTCGCTCATCAGGCTGATACCTCGTGGAGGGCGTTGCGGACTCGGCGCACGTGCTCGAGGTATTGAGGATCATCCTGGATCGACATCTCCCGGGGTCGGGGCAACTCGATCGACTCAGTCCAGACCACTCGACCCGGCCGGCGTGCCATGACGAGCACGCGGTCGGCCAGTATGACCGCCTCGGGAATGCTGTGAGTAACAAAGATCACGGTCTTGCTGGTCCGAGCCCAAAGATCGAGCAACAAATAGCGCATCTCGTTGCGAGTGATCTCATCAAGGGCCGAGAAGGGCTCGTCCATGAGCATGACCGGAGCCCCGAGCACGAATCCCCGTACCAGTGACACCCGCTGCTGCATCCCACCCGAGAGTTCGTTGGGGAAACTATCGAGGAAGCCTCCGAGGCCAACTGCCTCCAGGAGCGCCACCGCCTCGCTTTCCGAGAGCGATTCACCAACTGCCCGGCGCGAGTTGAGCTCCCGAAGGAGGCGGACGTTCCTTCGGACCGTCCTCCACGGAAGGAGCGCCGGCGTCTGCGGGGTGAAGCTCAGTTGCTTGGTTCGACGGGCTTGCGCGGGGGTGATACCGGCCACGTCGACGGTGCCCGACTCGTAGGGAACCAGGCCTCCGACCACGCGCAGCAGCGTCGACTTGCCGCATCCGCTCGGACCGATGACGCTTACGAACTCGCCGGCAGCTACGTCGAGATCAACACTCGAAAGGGCGTGGGTCTGGTCATTGCGACCGATGAACCACTTCGACACACCTCTCAGGGTGACGGCGGCTCCGTCCTCCCGAACCGATCGCATGATGCACCCCTTCACGCGGTGGACGGTGCCTTCTGTGTGGTAGCGGGGGCAAGATTCGAACTTGCGACCTTCGGGTTATGAGCCCGACGAGCTACCAGACTGCTCCACCCCGCAGCGTCAGAGTACCGGCGTCGGGTGGGGCCACCAACCGTCGGCCAGCTCTGTCAGCGGGCGGTGTAGCCGGCATCTACTGCCACGATGGAGCCGGTCATGTAGCTGGCATCGTCGGAGGCCAGGAAGGCCACCACTCGGGCCACCTCCTCCGGTTCGGCCAGACGCCCCATGGGGATCGTCTCGTCGGCAAGGCGTTGCAGGTCTTCGGCGGTGGGTGGTGCCGGCCGGCCGGCTGAGAGCATCGGGGTATTTACCTCGCCAGGGGCCACCGCGTTGACGCGGATGCCGTCGGCGGCGTAGTCAAGGGCCATAGCCCGGGTGATCTGGTGGACTGCCCCCTTACTGGCGCAGTAGGCGACCACCCCGGCAGCCCCCACGTCGCCCCAGATCGACCCAAAGTTGATAATCGACCCGGAACGGCGGTCGACCATATGGCCCACCGCGGCTCGAGACATGAAGAACACACCGTCCACGTTCACGGCCATCATCCGCTTCCACTGGTCGTCCTCGGTACCCGCCGCGTCGGCTCGTAGCACGATCCCCGCCGCGTTGACCAACACGTCGATCCGACCGTTGGCGTCGACCACCCCGTCGATCGCCTTGCTACAGAACACGGGGTCGGATACGTCGCCCACCACCGCCCTGCCACCGCACCCTTCGGACACCCGCTCGGCGCCATCGGCATCTAGATCGACCACTGTGACTACCGCGCCGGAACCGGCGAGGAGACGTGCCGTTGCCTCGCCCATCCCCGACGCCCCACCGGTCACGACAGCCACCCGACCGTCGAGGCTCATCGTTCCTCCCGGGGGGTGAACTGCATTCCACCGTAGGTTTGCTCGGTGGGTTGGAGCTCGATCCGGTTCACGTTGACCCGCCACGGGGCATCGACGGCGTAGACGATGGCGTCGGCAACATCACCAGCCGTCACTTCGTCAATCCCCGATTCCTTGAGGCGGACCCGAAGTTCAGGGTCGTCGACGGCCACGTCGTAGAACTCGGTGCGGACCCGCCCCGGGCAGATCTCGGTGATCCGCACACCGGTGCCGGCCAACTCCAGGCGCAGGTCCATAGACAGCACGTGGAGGGCACCCTTGGAAGCCCCGTAGACCGATGAGGCCAGCGGGTACAACCCGGCCATCGATCCGACGTTGACCACGTGCCCCCGGCCTCTATCCATCATGCCGGGAAGCACGGCCCTGGCCGCGTGCACGGCGGCAACCACGTTGGTGGACAGGATCCGGTCCACGTCTTCGGTCGCCGTATCGGCCAAGGTCCGTGCGGCCCGCCCCAATCCGGCGTTGTTGACCAGTACGTCGGCCTCCAGGGAGCCGAGCATCACGGTTAAGGCCTCGGTGTCCCGAACATCAAGCACTCGGGCCACACAACCGGTGCGCTCGGCGAGAGCAGCCAGGCGGTCCGCCCGGCGAGCGACCGCGTATACCTCCAGCCCGCGGCCACGCAGTGCCTCGACGGTCGCCGCTCCGATCCCGCTGGAGGCGCCGGTTACTACGGCCGTCCTGTAGTCGCTCAGAGTCACCCAAGCCACCGTAGAGGCCGGTCGACCGATCCTGCACGGTGGGGGTGGCCACGGGTCAGTACCCGGGCCGGCGGACCCGCTCTATGCTGCCGCCCGTCACACACATGTGGTCCGGCGCCAGCACAGATGTCCGCCGGACGCCCGCCGAGACCCCTGGGGAGCAGATGCGCGACGACGTCCAGTGCGTGATCGTCGGTGGCGGTGCGATGGGGGTCAGCCTGCTCTACCACCTGGCCCATGAGGGCTGGACCGACACCCTTCTGATCGAGAAGGGCGAGTTGACCTCGGGGTCGACGTGGCATGCAGCCGGACTGGTCCCCCATTTCATCGGCAGCCTCAACATGGCAAAGGTCCACGCCCATGGTGCCGATCTATACAACCGGTTGGAGGCTGAGACCGGCCTGGCCACCGGTTGGCACGGCTGTGGGGCGGTGCGCCTAGCCGTCACCGATGAGCAGGCCGAGTGGTACCGCTACGTACAGGGAGTCCTGGACCTGGTCGGCGTGGAATCACACCTACTCGGCCCGTCCGACGTCACCGAGAAGGTTCCCATCATGGAAGATGTCAGCGACGTCCGACTCGGCTTCTGGACCCCGGGTGACGGGTGGACCGACCCGTCAAGCGCCACCAACGCGATGGCCGCCGGGGCCCGCCAGCTCGGTGCCACGATCGCCCGCCATACCCTGGTCACCGACATGAACCTGCTGGCCGACGGCCGCTGGGAGGTGGTCACCGACAAGGGCCAGGTGGTCGCTGACCACGTAGTCAACGCGGCCGGCCACTATGGCCCCCAAGTGGGGGCCATGGTCGGGCTCGACGTACCGATCGTGTCAATGATCCACCAGTACCTGATCACAGAACGGATCGATGAGCTGGCCACCGCCGAGGTGGAGATGCCCGTAGTGAGGGACCCCAGGGCATCCTGCTACTACCGCCAGGAGATCGACGGCCTACTCGTCGGTCCCTACGAGCGGGCCGACACCACTCTCTACGGGGTCGACGGCGTCGACTGGAACCTCCACTTCCACCTCACCCCGCCCAACCTGGAACCCCTTGAGCCCTGGTTGGAGTACTCAGCCCAGAGGTTCCCAATATTCGCCGGAGCCGGGATCAAGCAGGTGGTCAGTGGCCCGATCACCCACACCCCCGACGCGGGCTACCTCATGGGCCCTGCCCCGGGCTTGCGCAACTACTGGATGTGTGTCGGAGCCTCCATCGGCATCTGCCAGGGGCCCGGAGTGGGCAGATTCCTCGCCCAATGGATGGTCCACGGCCAAACGGAGATCAACGTGGCGGAGATGGATCCCCGGCGCTTCGGCCCGTGGGCGGACCTGGACTACACGGTCGATAAGTCGATCGACGAGTACGAGGAGATGTATCAGGTGCGGATGCCCGGCGAGTACCGGTCGGCCGGTCGGCCACTGGGCACCACCCCTATCCACGACGACCTCGACGCCCTCGGCGCCCAGTGGCAGGACGTGTGGGGCCGAGAGCGGCCTCGCTACTTCGGGCCGACCGAGGAGTACTCGTGGCGCCGGTCCAACGCCTTCGATGTGGTGGGCCGGGAATGCCGAGGGGTGCGTGACCACCTCGGCATCGCCGACCTCACGGCGTTCGCAAAGTTCGAGGTAATCGGCGCCGACGCGGCAACACTGTTGGACAGGCTGTCAGCCAACCGGCTACCGGCCGTCGAGGGCGGCATCCGCCTGGTCCACATGCTCACAGGCCTAGGCGGCATCGAATGCGAGATGACGATCACCCGGCTGGCCGACGACCGCTTCTACCTCAACTCCGCATTGGTCGGTCGCACCCACGACCAGGACTGGCTTGTCAACCACATCGGGCGCGGAGAGTCAGTGACCGTCACCGACGTGACCGACCAGCGGGCCATCCTGGCCGTGACCGGCCCGGTGGCCCGTGAGGTGCTCGGCCCACTCGCCGACGCCGACCTGGGCAACGACACCTTCGGCTGGCTGACGGCCCGGGAGATCAGGGTGGCCGGAATCGCCTGCACCGCCCTCCGAGTCTCCTATGTCGGCGAGTTGGGCTGGGAACTCCATCATTCAATCGACTCGATGCCCGACCTGTACGCGGCACTGGTGGCCGCAGGGAAACCACACGGCATGGTCCACTTCGGCGCCTACGCCATGAACACCATGCGGATCGAGAAGGCCTACAAGGCCTGGGGAAGCGAGCTGACCACCGAGATCACCCCTGTGGAAGCCGGCCTGGAGCGCTTCGTGGACCTGGAACGTGATTTTCTCGGCCGAGACGCCGTGCTGGCCCGGCGAGAACGGGCCGGCGCCGACCGGGCCGGATTAGACATGGTGCTGGTCTACGCCGAGGTCGACGCCACTGACTCAGACTGCCGGGGCAACGAACCCGCCTACCCGCCAGGCGGCGGCGGCCGACCGATAGGTGTGACCACCAGTGGCACCTGGGGCCACACCGTGGGACGGAGCCTGTGCTTCGCCTATGTGGAACCTGCTTTCGGCGGTCCGGGGTCAACCTTTGAGGTGGTGCTATTCGGCGAAAGCCACCGGGCCACCGTCCTCGACGGCCCGGCCCATGACCCGACCAACGAGCGGCTACGGGCCTGAGAGGTAGGGACACCATGAGCGAAACGGAAGCCCCGCGACGCCGCAGCGGCGGACGAGCCGCCAAGATGGCCGCCCGTTCGGCCAGCCCCACCGAAGACGAGCGGGCTGTACGACCCGGGTTGACCGGCGGGCACTACTCCCCACTCACCGAGGCCGAATGCCGCCAAGTCTACGAAGCGGCCCTCTGGCTGCTCGCTGAGGTCGGGATGGGCGACCCGATCGAGGAGTTCGTTGAGGTAGTCACCGCGGCCGGCGGCTCGGTCGACGACACAGGCCGACTCCGCTTCCCTCGCAGTCTCGTAGAGGACGCGGTGGCTACCGCGGCGAACGAGTTCACCTGGTGGGGGCTGGACCCCGATCGGTCCATCAAGGTGGGCGGCGACCGGGTGCACTTCGGTACCGCGGGCGCCGCCGTCTCAGTATGGGACCACGAAACCCGACGCCACCGCCCGTCGACGCTGCTCGACATCTACGACGTGGCGCGCCTGGTCGACACCCTTGAACACGTCCATTTCCACGTCCGAACCCTGGTGGCCCGCGACATGGTGGAGGCCCGGGATCTGGATGTGAACACCGCCTACGCGCTAGCCATGGGAACGACTAAGCCGCTGGGAACGTCGTTCTTCCAACCGGAGCACGTCCACGAGACGGTCGACATGTTCGATGTGATGCTCGGCGGCCCCGGGGCGTTTCGGGAACGCCCATTCTGCGTGGCCAACAACACCTTCGTAGTCCCCCCGCTGCGCTATGCGGAGGACGCAGCCCGTTCCATGGTCGCCCAGGTGCAAACCGGGATGCCGATCAACCTGCTGTCTGCAGGCCAGGCCGGCGCCACCTCACCGGCCGCCCTGGCCGGATCCCTGGCTCAGGCCCTGGCCGAATGCCTATCTGCGCTGACCTGCGTGAACTTGATCCAACCCGGCCACCCGTGCGTGATGGGCCTGTGGCCCTTCGTCTCTGACCTCCGCACTGGAGCAATGAGCGGAGGCTCCGGTGAGGAGGCCCTGCTGAACGCTGCGGCTGCCCAGGTGGCTAACTGGCTAGGCCTGCCGTCTGGGGTAGCGGCCGGCATGGCCGACTCGAAGACGCCCGACAACCAGGCCGGCCATGAGAAGGGCCTGACCGTGGCCCTGGCCGCTCACGCGGGGG
>PYIL01080782.1_pt1 | contig 23820 bp, 32 predicted proteins | sample 3578041 | NCBI WGS metagenome assembly PYIL01 (sample SAMN08408023, study PRJNA431606) | Marine metagenome isolate SA_KN192-05_S13_150m, whole genome shotgun... | biome: marine; feature: oceanic pelagic zone; material: water; isolation source: 150 m water sample, 0.2-0.8 um fraction ... | reverse complement strand
CCATCTATTACAACTGCCATCTCTTATCTCCTTACTATGGTTTTGTCGGCCAAGTTACATCTTCGTAAATTGTATTGCTTGCTGGTATATCTCTTAATGCTTGTCTATAGGTTTTCCATTCATCGGACATTGTTACATCTGAATTTGCCATCCAATCTGTTTCTGTTAATAGATTATCTCTACGGTTACGAATCATTTCCATTTCTCTGACGGGAGCTCCATCAGCCCACTCTTTTTCTTCAGCATCTCTAGCAGTTTCTTCCTCAGCCGTTAGAGGTACTACTTTTCCGTCTACCATTTTGTTTCTAGCCATTTTTGTTTTTCCTATTATTAATTATTGACTCAGACCATATAAAGACATTGTACCAGATGCTAAATTACCACTTGCGGCATATATCTGGACACGGGAAAGTGTCCCCCCAAATAGAAGCGCACCACCAACATGAGCGGTATTTTCTTCTCCGTCCCTATCCCTATAGAAAACAGAACCGCGCACAGATTTAATCATTGTTGAGTCGTGTCCGTTTAATGTAAGACTGGCATGAAAACCTTCCATACTACTATTTCCCACAAAAGGACTATTCCGTACGGTTGCTAATCTAATGTAAGGGTCAGCATCATCATGTATGCCAGAAGCAAAACTCCAATTACTTGATGTTGAATATGAACCAAAAGTAGCCCAAGAATAGTCAGTAGCACCACTATAAAAACCAGTTGCATCACCCATCCTCATATAAATGTTAACATTGTCAGTTACAGGGACTAAATTAGATATTTCTATTTTATAAATTTTGTAAGCACTAGTTATGTGTGTTGTATCATCCAAACTTGCACTATTTGAAGCTGTATGTGTTTGAAGTAAATTCCAAGCTCCGCCACCAGCAGGGGTAGTCCACTCGGGCGCTGTAGCACCACTATTCATAGCAAGGGTTTGTGATGCAGTTCCTTTTGCCAACCTTATATAATTTGTTCCATCATAATAAAGAATATCTCCTGCAGCTGAAGAAGCTGGTACTTGAATTCCCGCGCCACTAGTTGCTATCCATTCGGGCGCAGTGGCACCAGCATTCATTCTTAAATATTGAGCAGCTGTGCCTTTTGGTAACCGAGTCCACTCCGTTCCATCATGGTATAAAAAGTCACCTGCAGTAACTGCACCTCCTCCAACTGCTAAACCAACACCAGTTAACTGACTACCGTCACCACTGATAGGTTGTGCAAATGATATATTACCTACTCCACTCGGAGTCTCAATCTGATCTACTTTTAAGGTTGAAGCCATTTGTTATATCCTCTTATACAATTGTCCATGTACTGCCACTAGTTACTGTTACAGAATAATTTGCAGATATGGTAATAGGACCCACAGTCATTCCGTTTTCGTTTCCAGCAAATACAATACTCTCGTCTATAGTCTTAGCATTGGTTCTTATAATACTACTTGCACCAAGCGAAGGACCCGCAAGTGACAATGACGCATTAATATGATTAGCAGAAATCGCACCGTCCGCAATTTTTGCTCCTGTCACAGCATCGTCTGCTATTTTTGATTCCTCAACCGCATTAGCTGTTAATTTTTGTGTTGATACAGAATTATTATCAGGCGCGCCTGTATTAATACTAACAGCTTTAAATCCTAAATGTAAAACCCTTAGTTCATCATTTAATACACAATTGTTATCAAGTGTAAGTGTTCTATTTCCTGTACCACCTATCTGGTATGAACCACCATGCTGTATAACACCATTGATTGAAACAATAATATCCGCCTCGCCCGTTACATCTTGATTAAGGGTAAATATATTTTGGGGACTTGAGAAAGGTCCAGTAAAAACATCTTCGTAAGTTTCTGGTGAACCGTATGGCGCTGGCTGAATTCCTAAATATGGCATATTTTATATCCTTTAAGTATTGACATCTTCCAAGACAGCGGCAACAATATCAACCGCATTTGCTGCGGTTACTTGAACCTTGTCACCCGCTTCTAATATAACTTTCTGTCCTGAAACAACTTGTAATGTACCACCAGTGGGTAAAGGAGCACTCTTAACTAAATAAGTTTGTGTATCAGAATTAGAAGCATCAGTCACTTGTACTGATACTGTGGTGAGGGTATTAGTCGTATTAGCAACATCCATCTCAAGTACGATACTTGCCTTACCTGCAGGAGCTTCATAGACATCAGTGATAGTCGTTACATTTTGTTTGTGTGCATTTTTAAAATCGTTAGCCATTACATTATCCTTTAAATTTTGTTACAAATATTTATAATTAATATCCCAATGCAACTGCCATCGCTACTGTAAACGATTGGTTCGGAACACCCGCTGCCAAGATGGATGAGTTTGTCCATTTTGATGTACCAGTATCATACATTAATAAATGTTGATGTGCTGGAGATGTTATTGCAGTATCAGCTAATGCAGGTACTGTAAGAGTAATATTACTAATACCAGTATCAACATATTCAGTCGTTGCTATCTTTGTTGAATTGTCACTAGCAGCTTGTGTCGTACCAGTTGTAGCAGTATTAACTGTACCACTTAAATCACCACTGAACGTAGTACCAGTATAACTACCAGTAATAGTTATACTACTAGTCGCGCCATCATAAGACCAGTTCGTACCGGACATATTACCAGAAGACGCAACAACGTTAAATGCTGTTGAAGTTATATCGCCAGCTGTAGTAACAGCTATTCCACCACCGGTCAAATTCCCTGTTGCTTCTATGTTTCCTGTAATATTAATATTACCTGTTCCAATTATATCATAAGAACCGGGAGCATTACCAGTTGTACTTGTTAAATTTAAATCACCACCTAACGAAGGACTAGTATCTTCATCTATGTTTCTGATAGCATCATCAACATCAACAGCGAGCTGATTAGTTTTAAGTCTCCATTGATCAAAAGTATCTGTAGTGTTTACGACTATTGCTGACATATTGTTTTCCTTTTATTATTCGTAGTTCCAAGTAGAACTGTCATTTCCATGACGACCACCTTCGCCATGATATGTATCTTCATCAGCCCATGCTTCATTTGCTTCATCCCAGTAATACGTACCATCATCATCTGGATAAGGTATTGGTGGATGCCAATCATATGTAGTATTATTAAATGTCCATGATGGGTATGGCTGTGCGAAATGAAAAACATCAGCATCAGAATCATAAATCATGCCTATGCCAGCATACCGATATCTTAATGGCGTGCCATCATCTTCTTCACCAGTAGCAGGATCATAATGTTTACCTTCACGTGTATTATAAGAGGTCTGAATCCAATTGCTAGGATCTCCCATATGTCCCTCAGCCATAAATTCTGGTTCGGCTACCATTACTCGTAGTACTACATTGTTTTCATCAATCTCTGCAAAATGTGCCATATGTTTATTTACTCGAACTGTAAAAATGGGTTATACTAAATCTACCTAAACCTTTATTCCTATACTTCTCATCTAATTTTAATTCATCCACCTCATGTGAATAATAACTTGGAAATATTATCAATCTATTATGCATGCACTCAATCGTTTCATTTAATTCTGTTAATCTTAAATTCCCGCCTTCAAATCTTTTTGGTTCTTTAAAAAACCATATTATAGCAGTGTGCATAAACGCATCAAAATGCTCAGCATATTTATCTCCATTATCATAATAACTAATTACCGAACAATCATTATCTGTTATCTCAAATTGCTTTCCTGCTGGTGTAACTCTTTTATAATTTTCTACAACTTCTTTTGATGCTATTTTTTTATATACATTTAATATGTTTGATTTGGATCTATGTTCTGGTGAATATAATTCTTCCAAATAAATTCTGTTTAATTGTGCTAATGGCTTACCATTATGTGTTGCAGTGCCATACCTTGTACCACTCTTATTATCTGCTTGAAATAATTGTTGCTGATAATAAAAATCAAGTTCTTGCCAAATTACACGTTGTTCGTCTAAGGTATAAAAATCATCTATAATCAAAAAGTGTTTCATATAATATATATTTTAAGGTTGGGCTATGTTATACCTCACAACAATAACACCCGATCCACCTTGGCCGCCACCTGCCACACCGCCGCCTCCGGTATTTGCGACACCATGCCATTGCGCGGAATTCATAGTTCCACCACCACCGCCTTGGCCTCCCGCGCCTCGAGTTTGAATTCCATAATGGCCTGAGCATCCACCTCCGCCACCTGCGTAAAAGTCATTGGAACTATTATTAGCATATTTATTATTTAAACCAATACCACCTGCCCCTCCCGAACTTCGGCTTGAAGGACCCCCGGGTGCCCCCGCGCCTCCTCCTGCGCCGCCGCCACCTTGCGAATTACTATCTCTATCTGGTGCTGAGCCACCTGGATTTCCTTGACCCGGTGTTCCGGGCGCCCCTGCTACCCCACCATGATTTCCTACATTTGCTCCGCCGCCCGAACCTCCGGGTTGAGCATTTGTTCCACCACCTATAGATTGTGTTACACCAGTAAATAAACTTGACAACACTGATGAATTTACTCCGGATACTCCTACCGAAGAACCTCCTGCAACTGACATTGTCCCCGTTCCAGCAGATACATTAACGTTGGTTTGTACAACCATTCCACCCGCTCCACCACCGCCGCCAAACATACCTCCTTCTGGCGAGCTTGTAGAACCCGTTCCGCCACCGCCACCTGAAACTACCATAATATCAACAACACCATCATCTGTTATTTCTATAGTACCAGAAGAATTAAACCAGACAGACTTATAATTAACACCATTATCATAATAAAAATTTTCATTGCCGGGTACACTCAGGTTATTAATTTCAAAACTGGAACCACCGCCTGTAATAAATTTAGGACATAATAGAAAACTCATATCTTATATTTAAACCTTTCCATTTAATGTAAACCTAATACCCTGCCCTGCAGAACTACTACCAACCTGAGTAGTCTTAAAGGTAATTCTATCACCCGCTATAAATGAAGCAGCCCCTGCATTTACAATACCATTCGTGATAGCATTTGCACCAGCGGCAAAAATGGGTTTAGTTGAATAAATCGATGAACCGTTTTTTAGAATATCTAAAATCAAAGTACTACCGGTTGGTGCAGAATCTATATAACCTGCTTCCCCTACGAAGTCACCTGTCCGTGACATAACCAGTTCGCCATATGTACCCACAACGGCATCCATCAATGCCATGTCAGCATCAAAGCCACCAACGAAAGCCATATCATAAGGCATGTCCGTTAAGTTACTTGCGTCAAGTGCGGGTAATGCACCCGTAAGTTTACTTGCAGACATATCAACAATTTTTACATCAGTTACCTGTGCGTCAGCTATTTTAGCAGTCTCCACTGCATTGGTTGCTAACTTAGGTGACGTTACATTTGCATCTAAAATTTTACTAGTCGTTACAGAGTTTGAATCAAGCTTACCACTACTAATAGCATTGTCTGGGATCTTATCAGTAGTCACAGCATTGTTGATAATCTTTCCTGTCGTTACAGCATCATCTAAAATTTTAATAGTTGAAATAGCATCCGTAGCAATCTTATCAGACGATACCGCATTGTTAACAATCTTAGCCGACGTTACAGCATCATCTATCAATTCATTACTTGTTACTGCGTTTGCAAGGATTTGAGCATTTCCTACTGTACCGGATAAGTCTCCACCGACTGCAGCGGTTGATGCATCAATCGTAGCAAATTGTAATGTACCTGAACCATTGGTCTGCAATACCTGATTGGCTGTTCCATCACTGACATTAAGTTCTGTAATGCCAATTAAATTAGTAAGTGTAACATTACTTAAATCTTCGCGTGCGAGTGGAAAACCAGCTTGGGTATTACCGTCATGTACGACCACGGTGTCCTTATCTAGGTCAATAGTGATCTCGCCCTCAGCTCCGATAAAGGTGCTATGCTCTATTGTTGTACCTCTTCGTCTTTTAACTAGTTTTGCCATTGTCTATGTCCTTTTTAATTATGGTCTTTCTGTAACTGACGTAAAGTTTTTTTAATCTCTTCCACATCCTTTACCAAAGTATTTATAACATTTATCTCTGATTCTTTTTTCTTCTTCGCGGCTCGATAATTATCCAGCGCTGCCCTATCGCTTTGTAAAATCGCTTTTGAATTTAAATCACGAACATATTTTTTTTCCATATTATGCCAATGCTATAACACGCAAATCTTTAATCAAAGGAACTTTAGTTGTATTAGCAGATGTCATTACAATCTTAATTGCAAACGTTTTAAATGAATCGTAAGTAACGAGATTAGCAATATAATTTGCATTAGTACCTACTGGTGAAAATTCTAATTCCAAATAGTTATCTTCAGAATCAGATCCAGAAACAGTATTACTATTTGTTACTTCATTCATTAGTGTCCATGACTTCTCGTCAAAAGTTTCCATATCATATTGTGATAGAACTTTATAATAAATTGATATAGTACTTCCTGCTTCCCTAATTGCAGTTAGATGTACATTTAAATCAGTCGCATCAAATCCATCTTTCAGATTAACACGTCGTGTAATATACCTTGCGATTGCATCTCCACCCTCTGCATTAGTTTCATTTGTGGTTACATTATTTATAAGGTTCTCAATAGTAATAACACTATTCCTTGCAGTATCAATAACTGGAGAAATATGTGAACTACTACTAGTGAGTGTTGCCTTCGCTTCATAACTTCCTGCGGTAGTCGTAATTCTTCTTTGTGCTGGTAATTTATAATTCGTCTTTTGTGTAACATTTGTATAATTAGTATCCAATACTGTTGTTGCTGTATCAGTCAATTTTATACCCCATGTAATAGAAGTATTATTCATAACAATTTCTTCAGGTACTATTTGAACAATGTCTGCTTTAACCTCAGGTGTACTAGCAGCATTTTTAAACACCGCTTCCGCTGTAGAGTTAATTGTATAATCTGCTCTATTAATTACAAATGTTAAATCCTGATTTTGATTAGGTGTCCATGTAGAAGCATTTTGTGATTTAAACAACGAACCTGCATATGGCTGTGATGAAACTTTTCTATTAGTACCAATTATATTCTCACCAGTCTCAGCAATATAACATTCATATTTTAAACTGTTACTTAATACCACAATTGCATACTCGCCCGGTTGTAAATAAACTAGGCCAGGAAATGAAAACTTAGTAGCAACTGACGCATCCTCACTTACATTAACTTGATCAGGTGTTAAGTTAACATCTGAGAATGGTAAAATAGTTTGCGCTGGATAACCATTCAAGGTATCTCTAATCTGTAATGAAACTGGTAGACCATCCGTATCTTTTGTTTTGAAAAACAAATCAACGTCACTAATAAATATACCATCTGGATATAATGTTTGGTCAACAAGAAATGTTTCTGCTAGAGGATCGATCCATCCAATAACATTTGATCTTGTAAATGTATTTGATTGCGTTCTGAAATCAGTTGCAGAGCCCATACCAAATTGTTGAACTCTTGGAACCCTCGTTGCTACAACAACATTTTCTTGTGTTTGTAATAAGCCCTGTGCTTGATAAGTTACCTCGGCATAAGTTGATGCGGTAACTAAATCACCTTGAGTATTATCAACTAAAAGGAATTGTCGTTCACCAGTCCTAAACCTTAATGTATCTGAATTAGGAATTGCAAAAGTTAGATTAGTAACTGAACCAGAATCATCAGTATAAATTGCATCAGCTAATGAACCTCCTGTCGGAGTACAATATGCTGCAACATTTTCACTATCAAAGAATGGATATACTCTTGTATTGGGTTTCATTCCTGTTACAGAGACCATTACGTTTCTTGCTCTAATAAAAGGAATAATAGAAACATCAACAACCCTATCGCCAATACTATTTCGAACTGTATCAACACCTGTGATTTCATTTCGAATACCAGTTCTTGTTTCTAAGGTTGTATTAGTAACTGTTTGTGTTTGTACAATAGCACGACCTTGTCGTCCCGTTGAAGATGCTAGAACAGTTTCCCTACCTGTACCATTAATAGTTTCCCAATCATTAAATTGACTACCAAATCCTAAACCAACCAATGCAGCCCAGCCATCATTCTCACCTTGAAGATTAACAACAACGTCTGGTCTAGTAGTTGTATCAATCCAATTATCGTTTGGTGGATCTAAATTAATTACTCCGATCCAAGCCAATACAGCAAAGGGATTAATGTTAACAGATTTACTTGCAGTCGTTTGACTAATAAATTCTTTTGCTGTCCATGGTAGCGTAATTAGATCACCTGTCTTTTGCACACCAACTGAGTCTGGTGCTACCTGATATACTAAATCTGTAAGGTTAGAATCAAAAGGTGGTCTTAATACTTTCTGATCAAAGTCTACTGAACATTTATAATCAGCTGATAAGATGTTACCAATACTATGGCCATTAAATCCATCGACTAGAATACCATTTTTAAATCTATCTAGACCAGCAGTATCTTTAATAACTAACGACTCTGCTTCTTTTTCAAGTAATGAAAGAGAGGTATAATATTCCATATTGCTTAATCGTTTTTCTAGCTTACCAATATCCCTCATTGTATATCGCTTATTCTCAACATACATTGCCATAACATCAGCTGCTTTAAATGTATAAGCAGGAATATTAATAGTATACAAATTCATTGTTCCATTTAATCGCGGAGGCGGTATTTCATGCAATGATGAAATGCCTTCATTTACACCAAATACTTTTTCCCTGCTCAGATAAACATTATCCACTCTTGGAAGGTAATAACTATAATCAGCAGACCAATTCGTATTGGGAAATGGTATTTCTATATTTTGTATAGCAGTTGCACCGTCTTGTCTTCTAGGTCTGAAATCCACACAGTCGCGTAGTTCAACCTCATCACCAGTAACTGGTGATGTATACTTTGGAACACCATCATAACCAACTGCGGCTGTATAAGAATCCGCTGACAGATAACCATTACCCGCATGTGTAAAGTAATCAAAGACTATTGCGATTCTTCCTGTCGGTGCAGTTTGACCAGCCTTTAATTTTAACCTTCCATGATCATACCAATTATCCCGTTGGCCATTATCTAATTCATATCTTGATGTTATGTCTGCATCACCCGGAGCTACAGATGTTATCGTTCGAGTACGAAGTGATTCACTACCTGTAATATCCTCTGCAATCAAAGTTCCTAATACGGGAATGTAAGTAAGTTCGGTTAGGCTAGAATCACCATCAACTATTATTCCTGTCGCACCAGAAGAAGCACCCGTAATTGTTTCACCAGTACTTAATCCAAGGTTATCCGAGGTACATGTTAATGTTGGTAGTACTGCAGCAACCGCACCATCACCAGAATCATATATGCCATGCAATTTATAGATATCAGAGATTGCTAAATCATCATAACTTAATGTGGCTGTGTTGGGAGAGTTAACTGCTAGCACATGACTCTTTACAAGTGTCTTAACCTTTTCCTGTTTGCTATCGATATTAATAGTTGCAATAATGTCTGCAGTGAAACTATTTGAACCAGTATTATCATTAAAGGTAATGGTGGTATTACTTGGGGCATTAACAGTTATTGTCTGACCAGCCCCATCGAAAGCAACTTGTTCGTTAACACTAAGACCTGAAGTACCTGCAGTCTTTACTGTAGTTGTATAATATTCTTTTTTATTGCTATCACTTAGAACACCACTTCCATAAAATGTTTCAGTAGATCCCGCAGTGGCTATAGAAGCAACACCACCCGCGAAGGCTACATTTTCGAAAACCCTTTTGATTGTATAACTAGTATCGATAACACCACTATCATCACGAATGGTTTTAATTGTTTTCTGAGGTAATTTAAATACTAAACTATTATCAGAGGTTTCAAATAACTTTGTATCACCGCCTGAAACACCACCCACCTTACCTGTATCATCAATATCACAATTCGCAACAGTAGCAACAGGTGTCGTTGATGCATCTACAGGAACATGTATACATTCCGTATCTGCAAAGGTCGCCGTAGTACTAGTCATTACAATATCATACAAATACATATTTAGAACTTGTATTGCACCGCTACCAGAAACGTAATCAATATTTCTTACCTTTGCCGTTCCAATTTTACTAGCTATATATGATGATGGTGTTCCTTTATTAACATTTGTATATGTCACATTATGTAAATCAACTTCCTGATGAGTCGTAATATTAAATAGTCCTTCATAACTTTTTACAACAGTATAATTACCATATTGCATTAGACGATCAAAATTATTTACATTGACATAGTCTCTTGCTTTGTTTAAGGTTATGTCCTTAGATATAATTGTTTCGAATTCATGTCCCTCAACAAATGCTTTACCCGGATCTAATCGTACAATAAATTTAGTTGTATCGGATGGATGATCTTTTACTTGAACATTAAAAGCCTTTACTGTATAACTTCCAGACTCATCAAATGTTCGTCTTGCGAATGTTTCTTCCAATACAGAATAGATTGGAATATTAATATCCTTTTGTTTAATACCATCCTTGACTCTTAATGTTTCATAGAAGTCTGTATCATCAGTTGACGTTAAAACTTTCTTGGCCAATGACAATGTGAGTTTTAATCTATCAGCACCCGGTGCAGCGAAGTTATATGAACCCTGTGCATTATCCAATAACGTAGTATCCGTTCCTGAATTAACAACTGTCTCAGCAACACCAACACCAATTTTATATGATGGTGAGTTTGAAAACTTATCTAAGATAAGTGACTGTTCAGCTATCTTGATAAAGTTACCATTAATATAAAATATACCTTCGGTGATAGCAACACAAGAACCTTTACCTGTTGGTGATGTGTCGTAGGCAGTCGCTGATATACTTCCATCCGTAGCGCTGATTCTTTCCCCTGCCATAAAGGTTGCGGCCGTTGATAATGTTATAGTACCAAACGCTCCTGTTCCACTACCACCAGATAATGTAAGGATTGGAGTTGAAGTATACCCTGAACCCTTATTAGTAATATCAACACTGATAACTGTACCGTTTGCTATAGTTGCTGTTGCGGCGGCACCTGTTCCACTACCACCAGAAATAGTAACAGTCGGTGCAGTTATATATCCACTACCCCCATCGTTAACTTGAATACCTTGCACTTGCTGGGTAAGAGAACCCCCTGTAATATATTTTACAAAAATTACATCAGGATCACCAGTTGATGTATCAAGGGCGCTATTAAATAATACAAGTGCTCTTGTACCAGACTGACTACCAACAACTGTCTTACCAGCAAACAAAGTTACATCAATATCAACACTATTAAACTGCTGTTGCAATTTAACATATTCAAAATCTAAATCAAGAATAGTATCAGCACCTGTAACTTTGGAACCATTGATAAAAACATGGTCACCAAAATTCTTGATTTGATTTCTTAGGATGCTTTGCTGAGTAGAAAGTTCTCTTGCTTGAACTGGCAATGCAGGTTTATAAAGGACTTGATGATAATTTTTGTCTTCATCAAAGTCATCAAAGTATGGTGATTGATTCAGATTTATAGTAATTTTATTTGACATAATTCCCTATCTCGATTTTTAGAATTCGGCAACAATTTTTATATCTTCTGTTGAATCAGAAGCTCGACTAATCGGTGCTCTGAATTCGGTATAAATGATTTTTCCACTATCCTCATCTATCTCCGTACTATCATAAGTAGTACCTGTTGCAAGTGTTGGTGGGGTTGTATTTCCTGTAGTAGGATTGACAAGCAAATGTACTTTTCTAAAATCATCTCCAACCGGAAAGTCATTGCCATCATTACCTATCAACCTAATATTTAACATTACAAATGCTCCTCCTAATTCAGCAACCGCATCTGATCCGTGTCCACCTTTAGGACCAATTCGTCCTATGAGAGATGCAGCAGATCCTCCACCACCTGTAATAGTACAAGTAGATGAACGATATAAGGAACCAACAGCAACCATTGTGATTGATGTAATAGCCCCATTAGTAACACCTGCAACTCTTGCCACCGCACTATTACCATCTGAGGATGCAATCGATACTGTTGGTGCAACTGAATAAGTACTAGTAGCATCTGGAGGTGTAGTCCATGCCGCTACTGTTGCCTCTTTAGAAGAACCAGTATAATCTGTAATAGTTTTAAGCTCACCATTTCCTGGCCCAGTCAATATGAAGATTTGCATATCATTATAATAATCATCAGCGGTCGAAGCAGATGCGTCTAGAGTAATAGTCGTTGCTCCTCCACCAGCAGCCGTGCCAGTATTATATCTGTAATTCGTACCTCCACTAAGTACATCGATATGATCCAATGCACCATCCACCGCAACCGTTTCAACACTTGCTTGATCAGTTCCAACTACACCCGGTGCTTTTACTGGAATCCAGTCAGTAGTAATAAACTTCAATACTTCTGATTGTTGTACTTCATACATAAACTTCCATCTATATCCATCAGGTACAGTATCTATAATGTCAGTGCTTACTCCAGTAGGTTCTACTGTGGAAGGAACACCACCATTATTTGAAATACATTTATATACTCTATAAGCACTTGTGAATACAAAAAAGTCTGTATCAATAATATCATCTTGCAAGTGATTATATTCAGGATAAGTTGTTCCTGTTGTCCAATCTACTCTCTTGAGGACATGTGATACATCTGATGAACTAACTAGCTTAGCAGCGATCCTAGCATCGTGATGGATAAAAGGAGCAACACCTGTATCCAAAGGAATAGGAACATTAGTATCAGAGTAAGAACCATCTGCATATTCACCAGCACTGTTACCAGACCACGGAGTATTCTTACCTATCATCAGATAAATTGAATTTGACCCAAACGCGGTTATGAAATTATCCGCATTGAATTTACGAAAGCTGTTATTGATTATTGCACTCATACTCTATTTCCCTTTAGATTGTGTTATATATTATACTTATTTATAATACTTATTTAAGATGTTTATATATTTATTGTATAGGTGGCGGTAACGCGGAGTTCTCATTACCATTTAAATATTGGGTAATTGTAGCGTTGTTAAGATTCCTAGTTTTCAAACCACCAAACCATGTCATATCAACTATCCTATTATGACCAAAGCATCCAATACCAGTTCCTGATTGTAGACCTACTCCAATCACCTGACTAAAGCCACCTTGCTTTTTAAATTTATTACGATCTATTCCCCGCTTCAAAGGACCCAATCTTAATTGTGTAGTATTCTGTGTACTTCCAGTAAGGATACCGAAGTCATCGGTTGATTCTAAGCCCCCAGTTATAAGGCCATAGTTCTCTGTTGCTGTTACATCAGTATGAAGAACAAGATAATCTTCATAATCACCTAATGTCATTAGTCTCTGTATTGCTAAATCAACTTCATAGATTTGACATTTGGTAGGTGCTACATACCACGAACTTTGTATTGTCAATCCATAATCATCTGAGGTCGTTGGCTGTGCAGTTATATATCCCCAATCTTCAGAAGCACCATGCCCCTGCGGTGCTAATGGATCTTCTAATTCAGATTCAGTTATTGAACGATAATCTAAATCAGGTAAGAATACCAATACACGTTCACCCTCACATGAATCAACTTTAAGATCGGCAACAACAGGTGGTGTAATAGTTCCTTGATGGAATATAATTGTATAATGTCTTCTTTCAGGAATACCAGTAATACTTAACGGTGTAGTAATATTAGATGTAAATTGTATATTACCAAACAACGCAAGTCCAGCAGGATGTGCTGTTCTCTTAACAATGTCCTTCCATTCTGAAATAGGACGACTGGATGTTAAGACATAAGAAAATAATTGGTAGTAATGACTATCCTGAATATATTTGGTAGCTGAAAGAAATCCATCATCACCAATGAACTGTTTATTATGTTCATTTTCATAACTAGAAACAACTGCAACTGCAGACGCAGTTCCATCACCCATTCCCGATAAATCTAATATCGGTGTGGACACATAACCAAAACCATTATTAACAACCCTCAATGTTTTAATACCACCTATACCTTCACCATTTAGCGTTACAGATAAACCGGTTCCGCTTCCACCCGATACTGTAGGTAAAGATGTATAACCACGTCCAGCACTTTCTATTGTAATAGCAGTGACACCTCCTGAACCATCAACTGTTCTTACTATGAAGCTGGCAGTCCTTCCATCAATGTCCATCTTATCAACATTATTAACTATTAATTTATCTCCGACTGAATAACCACTACCACCACTATTAATAATAATTGATTTAATAAAACCAGTAGATAGATCATCAATAGAAATAAAAGCACCTGCAGCTGATGTACCACCACCCGCCATAGGAATAACTGTATCCTTTATATAATTATTACCTGCGGCAGTAATCGTAGCACCAGTAACCATTCCGCCTAATACAAATGTTTTAATATCATCTGTAATCGTTTCATAGGGTGTGAAGGTTCCATTCACATTAGAAAGAAAAATAGTAGACACAACAAACGCACCAACATGTTCTTTTAATATTGTTTCTACTAGTGCAGAAGCACCTGATGTTGTTCCTTTAATCTTCCTACCTAATAAATCAAAGACTCCATCATTACCAGTTGTATCAACTACTCGGACAATTTTATTCTTTGTATACTTCCCATCAGACACGCGAAGCATATCTTTATTGGGATAATAAAAATTTATTTCTTCCTTATAAAGTAATCTAAAAAGAAATCGAAATGATTTCTCATTACCCTTTGATCTATAAAAATCTCTTAGATGCTTTAAGACAAATGGTTTATTAGCATTAGCAAAGATAGCTTCGGGTAGGTCTTTAGCAAATTGCTTTTTAAAATAATTTAGAAAGTCTTCAGTCGTTGCATCTAGATTAGCATACTGTCGTAGATTACCAACAATCTCATAAGGCTTTCCATTCTGTTCCATGTACTCATAGTACGCCTCAAGGAAAGCAACAAAGGTAGCATGATCTTGTTTTACAAAATCAGGAAGTTGTCCTTCTACCTTTACACTTATGCGTTCATCCAGTATTGGATGTATTGGTTGATTTGGGGATACTGTGGCCATATTAAATTGTCTCTGCTACCATATTAATAACTATTGCCTCTACGTCTGTTACATCATATGTTAATATCTGTTCCCTCAAAGGAGTAATGTCTGAATTGTTTTGTTCTGGCTTAACAGTTATTTTAACATAATCATTACCATCAGAAATAATAACAGGTCTGAAATTAGTCAAGACAATCTTGCCAGTCTCATAATCAATAGTTCCATAATCGGTAGAACCATCTGGTGTAATAAATTCATCTAGCAGTTGACTATCCGCACTATGGACATCCGTACCAAAATGATATTCACCAGTATGTAAAACACCAGTAGACATTTTATGTACATCACCAGTCCACGTACCACCGGAGTTTAATTTAACCGCTTTAATATTTCCAACCGTATCATCACAAAGAGTATAGATGTTACCATCCGTAGCTTTAAAGGCACTACTACTTAAAGCCCCATGTTGTAAAGCATTATTAAAATTTAAAGTATATGTGATAGGTGTATCTAATGTTTCGATAGCAATCCTTTGTTGGTACTTAACCTTTGTTTTATTATTTCTAATACTATCGTTTGTATTATCTATATCCTGTGTCAGTGTGGAGTATCTAAACTTCTGATCAAACTTTTCTAAATTGGTTTGATAATAACTTTGAATCGAAGTATTAATATTAGTCTTCAAAGTACTCTCATCAGTTAAGTTTGTAATAGGATCATAGTTCACAGTAACATCCAATAGCAAGTAAATAAATATAGGATCAATGATTACAGGTATGACTGTAACTACATTTGATTTCTTAAGTACGTTATCTTCAATATCTTTCTTTGCGACATTAGTGAAGGTTGTATTCCCTGTAGGCTTTACTGCAATAAAAACTTTTCCGTATTGAACAGGATCTGCATCCTCACCACCATACGCAGTAATAGATTCTATGTCAGGTCTTTCCTCTAACAAGATAGCTTTATAATCATCTCTTGTCGTTGCTCTATTTTGTGCTTGATATAATTTTGGTGCTTGCCATTTAAGTGAAGCAATGGTTTGAATATCCGCACCACCTGCTGCATTAGTATTTGTAGTCATTGTATAATCAGCCGTATTTAATCCAGCCACAGAACCACTAGCAGTAAATACACTTGCCTTGTTTGCAAGCGTTCCCTTAGTAACAATGTACTCGATAAAAACAATATTACCATCTGACAGCTGTTTACCTACTGCACCATCCCCAAAGGTAAGTTCATATTTCTTATCTTCTATTTCCTGTATAAAGAAAACCCTATCCGTACCTTTGATTGTGGTTACGTCTTGTGCATTACCATCTGTATAAGTATAGACCGTTGAATCACTAACTGAGTTCTGAACAGTAACACTAATCGTAGAAGCATCTATATTTTTATTTGGAAGAATAAATCGTTGGTTAGTATCACTAGCAACAACTGTATATGATTTATTTAATATCTTTCCTTCCGTAATCTCCACACCAGTCACTGTATAAGTACCTGCACCTGAACGTGGAACACTTGTTGTCTTATTCGTTACGAAGGTATAACTCTGTCCGTCTATGCTTGAGGTAAACTTTGTATTCTTTTCTATCGTAAGAGATGTCGGTGAACCGGTTGGAACAAATGTGAAATCAAGTTTGGCTATAGAAGCTTTAACCGATGTAGGAATGACGCCTAAATGTTTTGCATGAGACACAACAGATTCCCTCAATGAGGAACTGTCCATAAACATTTCATTACCAAGCATGTTGGCATAGTAACCTGTGTAGTGTGTATTGTAAGCTAACAAATCGATCAGGACACTCATACCAGCACCTTCGAAATCATAATCTTGAAACTGACTTTGTGCACGTAAGTATTCTTTTAAATTTGTTTTAATCTGATCGAATTCTAAATCAGTTACCTTAATCTTATTTGATGTTGGCATACTATCTTAACCTCTCTAAAAATAATTCAACCACTACGGGGTTAGGCGTACTGATCGGTTGGAATTGTATTGTAACATAATATCCATTCTTATCTATATCACCCAACACAGCTATGTCTTGTAAGATTGCCCTAGGTTCAAAATTAGTAAGCACCTGTCGTATTGCAGATTGCAGAACGACAGCGGTAGTAGGAGATACCAAGTCAAACAATATACCTCTAATACCACTTCCGATTTCCGGATGGAAAGGTCGTTCATGTGGATTAGTCAATACAAGATTTCTTACTGACCTCTTGATAGCCTCTACATTTCTTTTTAATACTATATCCTTAGTAACAGGATGTGCTATAAAGTCTAGATCTAGATCCGCCCAAGTTCTAGTATTAGTAGAAAGGGGTTTTGTATATAATGCCATTAGCGTCTCTTCCCTTGTCCTCTATATTTCTTCCAGCTTCGTCTCTTGTTCTTATTCTTTGGTCTGCTTCTGGTTGGATGATTACCAATCGAGGTAACCTTCTTTACAGTATCACGTTTGACAGTTAGGTTCTTTGTCTTCATTTGATTTTCTTGTCAGCTTGTTTAAGTACTAAGTCAGGACGCTTGTCAGTGAACTTCTTTTGCTTTCCACTTTTGTCCGCCAGTGTAAGTTCAAATCCTTTACTGGTTAATAGAAACTCATAGACCTCCCATCCTTTCTTCTTCAGAGATAGGATAGGTGCCTCATCATATTTATCTAGCATACCAGTCTTGACGGCTCCTTTAAAATTGAAACTAGGTTTGTAAGCTTCGTTCTGAATTTCGCCATGACGAATCCATCCCTCAACTTTTATCCAATTCATTGCTTTGCCTTTGGTGCCCTTCTGTGCATCTTTGAAGTCCTTCTCGGAATCATAGATATAAAATTCTTGATGCTCCGCACTATAGCCAAGTACCTGTCCGACATCCAAGGCTTTGAGAAATCCAGATGCTTCCTTCTTCGTTGCTTTATCTTTGATGTCAGCCCACCTCTTTGGCTTGCCTTCCATTAATGTAGTATACGATTTCATAATTCTATTATCCCCTATTCTTGATGATTACCTTCTTATATATTTATAAGACTTATGTGTATATTTATACCCCATATATTTCTAAGAAACGAGGTAATTATTCCTTATATTTATAACATTAAAAAAAATTAATTTAAGAATCCTATAACCTATTGTAAACAAAGGATCTCGTAACTCGTTGTATTATAAGGGGTTGCTTAAATGGATGGGGAACTCCTTTATATACAACAAGTTACAGGTGCATTTTTTTTTAAAATAATGGCGCTTTTTTGTTGACATATGTTGAATCTTGAGTTATAATATATATATTAACAATTGAGAAACAGGAGCACAAATGAAGATCGAAAGAACATATAAAGAGAACGGAATTAAAGTAACAAGATATGCGGCTAAGAAAGTTCGCACGAAACAAGTTATTAAAGGAAAGCAAAAGATAAACGCTCAATGGTCTGAGCCAACAAAGAAAAATGGAGTGTCTTCAATATATAGAAATGCATCTCCGGTGACCCCAATAACAGCACAGACCGGTCGATCAACTGATAAGGGTAGTGAAAAACGTTCATGGCAACAAGATGCATAAAGGAGATATGATGACTATTGGTGAAATATTTGAATCAATTATTTTGTTCGGTCTATTAGGTTTATTAGTAATATTAATGATGTGTTTGTAGGAGATTATATAATGGAAAATTTATACGAAACAGAAAAAGAAATGTATATGGATATTCAGTTAAGTGTAACTGAATGTGACATATGTGGTGAGGAGTTAGATCCTATGAAATCCATACCAGTTAAAATGGCCAAGCTTAGTAAGTACGGAGCCGATTATATTTTTATTTGTCGAGGTTGTAAATAATGATAGTATCAGAAGAAACATTAAAACAAATTAGTTTAGAATCAGATGACGAAAATAGGGAAACCCTTTTCGACGTCACCATGTATTGTGATATGTATAAAGTACATCACAATGGCAATCGATATTACCTGAAAGATAATATTGTAGTTTGCCAAACAAGAGAACATTATAATACACACACCTTCAAGAGTGTGACCAAGTTTGAGATTTTAGATTATATTACTAATGAAGAAGCACGTAAATATTTTGAGGAAATAGAATAATGAGTTATAATCAATCAGTTCCAACATCTTGTTTAGTAGCAGGATATGTTAAGCAGTATAATTTAATTCCAATAGAAGAAGGAACAACCGCTTTTAATTGTACAATAGATACACCGTCTTGGAAAGAACCAGCATCTTATGGAAACAACAAAGCATATTCTTATAGTGAGATTTGCGATTACATTGATACGTTTCCAAATCATATGATCAAACAACTGGAGGATACTTATAGTGACAATAGCTGAATACACAAAAACATATGGCTTAAAACAAATAAAGAAGAGTGAGTGGTACGAATCCGAAATGGAAGATGGTACTACTAAGATGCATCATATAGATGATATAGCAGCACACATCCTATGGATGGATGAACAAAGTGAGCAGGACAAATATAAATATAATAAGGAGATGTCATAATGTTTTATTTCAGACAAAAAAAATTAATAGAGCACATCAAAGTTTTAAACAAAGATGGTAACGTTAGCTTGTCCGAAGACCCGAAGCATTGGGAATCTTTAAACGTCTTCGACATTGGTGACTTCCAACTTTATCTAGAAAGGGAACATGAAGTTAATATGATGAAGAGTGAACGACGTGACACCGGCAATGAAGGTTCAATAGGTGAGGAACCAAATTATCCATACACTTTAGGAGACTTGCACATATGAGTAAATCTTATAAATTAAAAATTCCAAGAACACAATACGATCGACTGGGATCCGCATTTGAATTGGACAATACTTATTTTGAAAAATTCATTGCGGCGTCTGATGAGATAATTTTTAAAGTATCAGAGGATCAACGAAAGTCATTTGCTAAACATGCCAAGAGTAATACATCACACTTGTATTGGATTACGCAAATGTTTTTACCTAAGAACATTAAACAATACGAGGTATAAGTATGTACAAGAACATTTTAATTATTATATTATTATTCCTACTAGGATCGTTGTTAATTGACAACAACAAAAACGTAGACCTAATAATGGAGAATGTAACCTCCATTAAAGAAAAGATTACAGATACTTTTAACTATGCTACATCCGGTGTTGAACGTTCTGGAATTAAAGAAGAAACCTTTTTTGAAGATCCAAAAACACTATGACCGTTTTTAATAATTCAAAACTGAATACGGTATTAAAAGAATTGGTACCTGCCGATATGACGGTTCCAAAAGTACGCTTGGAAGAATGTAGTCCAAGTAATTTAGGATGGCTTTGTCGTAATCTCCAAATCAATAATGGTAATCATCCTGAGATTAAACAGACATTGGCAAAGCTAAATACATTACGATTGAAAATTTTATTGAGGTGATTATGAAAACAAATCCAAACAAAAGAACCGGTAAGGCCGAACGCATGTTCGGTAAGAAGAAAGAACAGAAAGTATATATGGGTCCTCATCCCCTCACTCCTGAGGAAATGAAGATCCTACGTGAACAAGGTAGAGTGGTTCGGTGTCCCGATCATATACCGGAAGACACGAAGTACTAAGCAGCACCCAGTACCATATCGGTATTGGTAATTCTTTGAAGGAGCATTACAATATGATTAGAATAATTAAAATTGAAGAAGAAGATTATACTGATACGTATCCACTAACCGTAGAAGAATACGAGACCGGTGATACTGTCGCGGAGAACACGGAGTGGTGGCGAGATGATGTAGAAGTAGAATAATCAATACGAGACGGACAGGGGATTTCATTCCCCTGTCTTGTTTCCTAATTTTTTTTAAGGGTAATACAAATGGAAGAAAAGAACCTCGTAAGAAATTACGTAATAGCCAATTATGATTCCCTACAATATCATAAAATAACAACATACTTTGCTACGTCTCCATATAACTTCTCAGAGCCGTTCAACGGTATCACAGAAGGATTGTATATAAAAGAGACTCTTCACTTCAATGAGATTGTGTCTAAGGTTGGTGGAGACTATGAGTTATTAGAAACCCCTACCGGTGCGGTAGTAATATTTTTATGAGGAATGAAAAATGAATGAACCTAATGAGAAGTGGTTTAAGATAGTTTGCAAGATGATGGGTGAACTAGAAACCCGTATGAAACTACAAGTGAGTCTAATGAATGACTTGAATACCCGATTGGAAATAAATGAAGAAACTCTAAAACTAATGAGTGCGGAAAGGAAATCCGTTAAGGTTATCCTTACCAAAGCAGCGGAACGTATGGAGTACATTGAAGGTTTTATTGAACAACTCACCAGAGAAATAGGTGGTGAGGTTATAGAAGAAGAAGATGAGGACCTAGCCAAAGATAGAACCCTCAACTAGTTCCTTGCATATGGATGATATATATAGTATAATATTTAAATAATCAAGTAGTACGGACATCCTGTCCACGAACCCGAAAGGGTTAAACCTCCTGAAAGGAGAAACATATGATTAGAGTACCAGTACCTCACACGAATGATCAGCAGTATTTCCCAGAAAAGAAGTATATTTTTGTTAAGTCTTTATATGAAGGTGAGAGATTATCTCGCTGGAAATATGTAGACTATGCAGAAGGAATAGTACAGAATGCCATGGCAGAGATGTTTGATTTAGGTGTAGGTCAGAGAACAGAAGGTTATTCTCCGGAATACGATTACTACTTAGGTGGTAAAAAAATAGAACAAAAGGTATCTGCGACGGATGGTTTGTCATTAGAGTATGCTAGATATGATGGTACTCCATCCGGTCTAAGTGTAACAGAGTCTGACTATTATATTACCGTTACCCCAAATATGTCCATGCACGGATCTGAATGGGTGAAGGTAGGTAAGGTGAGAATGTATAAGGTTGCAGATCTATTTAGAATTATGGGAACTAATCCAGATGACTCTCCTTATAAGAAAGTATATGAGCCATCTCCAAATACAGGACCCGGTTCTAGATGTCTTTCATTCTCTGAGAAAGACTTAAAGACTCTCGCCGGTACTCTAGGTGCCAAGAAGAATCAATTAAATATCGCTTGTCTAGAGGTTGGTCTTTTGCGCGAGAAAGGTAAGGTTGTAGGATACGATTTTAACTTTCCAGAGTATTGCGGAACCAAAGAGTCATGGTTGAAGTGGTATACGAAGAACCTTTTTAAGTAAAATTTTTGGGGAATTTTTTTTTAACCGAGAATTTTTTAAGAGCCTCCTAGTTTTTCTAGGGGGCTTTTTTTTTGCCTTCGAGGATTATAGAGAAATCTTGGGGAATATTTAGACACCTCAGGCGAGTAAGCTCTCGAAGTACCCCCCGCGTCGCCCCATACCACTGTTGTTTTGGGAATATATCTGAGTACCTCTATGGCTCTCAGAGGTTATCCAAGACTCTCCACAGCACTTACGCCACAGTAAGTCTTCGAAATTCTTAGAGGTACTTAATGGAACGCGCAATACCGTGGCTGCTCTCTGTGTGTGATAGGGCAAATACCTCAGCGTACCTCCAAGTCTCTCCAAGGAATATTAGAGTGCCTTCGAGAATTTTAGAAATTTACATTGAGTTGTGATGGTGTGAAACCCTTAGCTCCGCGAGATCGTCTAAGGATACCTTGACTCATGTGGCGAATTGTGGCTATTAATGGCACATAGTGGCGGGATAGAAGTAAATCGCTTTATCACTATATACTATACCAATACAGTATACAGAAGACAATAAAAATAGCTATTCCTTTCCATACATTACTCTTCTTCTTTACCTTCTTCTTATATTTTTTCTTTTTCATATTAATAACTCCAATGGTTTTTAAGGACTTCCTCTGGGAATTGTCCTATTCCCTTTACAGTTCCTACGTTATCTATTAGTTTTTTATTGGATTTGTGGGCATGGTCGTCGTTATCTGGAGGTTTATCTCCTAGGAAAGGTCTCTTATCGTATTTAATGTCTTTAAACTCTCCTGCTTTATCTGTCCAATGGAAGAAGGCTTGTGTTTGATATAGTCCTTTATAGGCTTTTCTATAGTGTTCGTATTGATTACCTTGATATATGATACCATCTCCCGGTTCTAGGTTGATTTCTTCTTCCTTTACATATAGGGGAAAGGGGACGTTAGACTTATCCCTACCGAGACATAGGGATAATGTTAGCTCACAATAGTCCCTATCTATATGTTTTTTAAGTTCTTCTCCGCGTTGATATACCGAAAAGAAGGTATAACTGGGGTTTAATTGCAGTTGAGTTATCTTCTCTACCATAGGGGTTAATGTTGCTAATAGGTCTTCTAGGATGAGATTGCCGTAACCACTATAGGACCTTGAGGAGTATTCAGTACGATAATAGCCATACTTGAATCTATCCTCCAGAACATGTTCCCTACCATAGGCTGTTACCGCTTTATTATACCTCAATAGGCATTTTAATAGGTGGTCGGAGAGGAGGTCTCTAACCGGTTGTTCTATCATATTCTTCACGAGGAAGAAATCGCACGAAGTTTTTTCCATTTTTACCTCAAAATGTAGTTAATCCACAGTTTCATTAGGCCATAACATATGACCATTAATGCTATAAATCCCATACTAGCTGCTAATAATTGGGCTAGGAGTTGTGTTGCGGTAATCGATACATCTTGTAGTTCCCCATACGGTTTGGCATAGGCCATTAGATCGATCATTTGGTATAATCTCCTAAGGCTTTGATGAGTTTATCCCTTTTTCTCTTGGGCATTTTAAACTTTTGGGGCATCCACATAGGGAGTACCCCTTGAGT
>PYIL01133942.1_pt1 | contig 23871 bp, 22 predicted proteins | sample 3578041 | NCBI WGS metagenome assembly PYIL01 (sample SAMN08408023, study PRJNA431606) | Marine metagenome isolate SA_KN192-05_S13_150m, whole genome shotgun... | biome: marine; feature: oceanic pelagic zone; material: water; isolation source: 150 m water sample, 0.2-0.8 um fraction ... | reverse complement strand
GACGATGCCGTCCATGGCCACGGTGTCCAGCACGTGGCGCATGGCGTCCACCGCGGCTCCGTCGGCCCCCTCCTTGTCGCCTCGGCCCATCCACCGGGAGGCGGCCAGTGCCGCCGCTTCGGTGACCCGACAGAGTTCGAGAGCGAGGTTGCGGTCGGGGACCTGAGCGTCGACTGTCATGGGGACTGAACCTAGCCCCGTGGCGCAGCGGTGGCGCCCCCGAAACCGGTGGTCCGGTGTCCGGCTCCCGGGTGGCAGGATGACCACCGTGGCGTGGTGCTTCCAATGCGGGACCCAGTACTCACCGGGGGTCGAGGACTGCGTGGAGTGTGGGTTAGCCCTGGTGGACGAAGCCCCGGCGGACGCTGCCGAAGTGGGGAGCAGCGACGAGGACCAGCTGGCCTACGAGCTCCACGAGTGGGCAGGGGAAAGTCGTCGGATTCTGGACCAGGTTCTGACCGCCGACGGCATCGCCCATGCCTGGCAGGGGGCAACGCTGGTCGTACGGGCCGACGACGAGGAAGCCGTAGACCGGGCGGTGGCCGAAGCGGCTGAAACCGGTGGTCCGGCATTAGACCCCGAGGGCGAGAAGTTGGCCTACGAGGTGGCCGACTGGGCAGCTGACGAGCAGTCGGCGTTCAGCGAGCTGTTGGTCCGCCTAGGCATTCCCCACGAGTTCGACGAAGTGGGCGATCTGGTGGTGTTGGCCGACGACGAAGAGGCGGTGGAGTCGGCACTGGACGCCTTCCAAGGCGGATCCGACGAGCGGCCCGAGCTAGAAGGCCTGAACGCCAATGGTCTGCTCAGCGACCTGTTCGTGGCTTGCGACCGGTTGCGGCGCGATGCCCGGGACCTGGCTGGCATCGACCGCCTGGTAGAGCTCTCCCCGGTGCTGGTCGGCCACCGGCCACCGTTCGGGATCGACGGGCGGATTTGGAACTCGTTGGGGGAGCGCGCCACTGGCCTGGTCGACCTGTTGGGAACCGGCGACCCCGAGCCGGCAGTGGTGTCGAGCATGGCCGGTGAACTGGCCGAGGTGCTCCGCCACCTGACGTAGGGGTCACCTCACCTGGCCGCCGAATCCAGCTGCGGGGATGTCCCGCCCGGCGAGTTAGTCGGTCAGGCCCTGCATGATGGCCACCCGCCATACCGGCGCCGTGTACGACCTCGAGGACCACCGACCCACAGTCCTAGAGGCGAACTTCCCTGCAGGTTGCGTCGATCCTCCCCGGTGGGTGATCCTCATCTCCCGGCCGGGACCGACCCGATCGCGGAGACGAGAGGGCGAAAGCCATGCGGTTCATCCAGATCATCGAGTCCGAGGGGGATGTGGCCGAGGAACTAGCCGGCGTGCAGGGCTACGCCGAGCAGGCCGCCGGCGACGAGACCGTGAAGGTCGAGCGGGTCACTGTCTGCGGTGACCGGGACCGTCCGGGGACCGTCATCATGATTGCCGAGTTCGCCTCGGCCGATGCCGCCAAGCAGAACGACGAGCACGAGATCACCCAGGAGGGGGCGGCCAACGCCCCCGACGGCACTACCTACCGGAATCTGGACGTCCACGGCGTCATCGAGATGTGAGCCACGGGCCGCTGATGGCGGCCTCGACGACCAGCCTCAGCCGGCCCGCAGCGCCCGCCAGAGCGACCGGTAAGTCGGCCACTCCAGATCGCCCACGTAGCCGTCGGCGACTAGGGCGTCGTGCAAGCGTGGCAGGTTGCGGTACGGCACCGTCATGTCGGCGTGGTGTGCCAGGTGGTAGCCCACGCCAAACGGCACCATCACCATCCGTGCCACCAGCGACTGGTGGACGTGGTGGGTGGTGGACCGCCGGTCCGGTGAACGCGTCATGCCGCCGTGCTCGGCGATAGCTCGGATTCGGTTAAGCCCCTGATACAGGGTGGCCCACGGCAACACCCACAGCAACGGGTATAGCCACGGATAGCCGGAGGCCCAAAAGACGCCGAACACCAGGGCCTGCCCGGCCAGGAACCTATAGGTGAGGCGTCGATGCCGGATCTCGCCGAGACGCCGGAAGCGGGGCCTCACAATTCGGAAGGCCGACACGCCGGTCAGGTCCCGTCGATGCTTGCGGCGCATCGAGGCGGCACTGATCGGGTACTGCGAGTAGAGCAGGAAGTCGGGTTCCTTCGGTCCGAACTCATCGCGGTGGTGGTTGATATGGCCGATCCGATAGCCGTGGCCGCCCGTTCCGAAGGTCAACCAGCCGATCAGGTTGATGCCAACCAGGTCGTTGACCCGTCGGTCGGAAAACAGCACCCGGTGCGCCGCCTCGTGGTGAAGGATGAACAGCCGGTTCTGGGCTACTGACATGAGTAGGAAGGCCACGACCCAGCCGACTGGGTGGGAGACGGCCACAGCGGCGCTTACCACGACAGCCGGAAAGAGGACAGCACCGGCCACCGTCAGGGCATTACGTCCGTCGGGGATCTTCCGCAGCGACTCACGGAAGTCGCCCTTCGGGCGCCCGTCGGGGTGGAACCGCTCACTGCCGGCGAAGGCCGGCACTGAGCGAGTCATGCCGCCTGTCATCGAGGCGACTAGCGCCTCGTGTCGAGTGGCACCGTCCGGAGAGCGGGACTCCATGTGGGCATGATACCGACGGTTAGTTCCTCGATCCCGGCCGGACTGGTCAATCGGACGTCCGGGGCTACCCTCCGACGATGTCCACCACACCCGCCGTTTCCGGCCTGTTCCTCACCCCCGGGGCGGGCAGCGACCGCGACCACCCGAACCTGGTGGCCCTTGAGGAGCGTCTGGCCCCCCTGCCGGTGGAGCGCATGGACTTCCCGTACACGAAGGCAGGAAAGCCGTTCCCCGACCGGGCTCCGATACTGGTCGGGGCGGTGCACGATGGCGTGGCCGCTATGGCGACCGACCGGGGGGTCGACCCGGCGAGGCTGGTTCTGGGCGGTCGCAGCATGGGGGGCCGGATGTGCTCGCTGGCCGTGGCCGGCGGGCTCTGGGCTGCCGGACTGGTGTTGGTCAGCTATCCGTTACACCCTCCGAAGAAGCCTGAGAACTTGCGGGTTGACCACTTCGGGAGCCTCGACGTGCCGTGCCTGTTCGTGTCTGGGGACCGCGACGAGTTCGGGTCGCCCTCCGAGTTCGACGCCCACCTGTCGGCCATCCCGGGCCCGGTCACTGTGGTTCGTTTAGCGGGTAAGCGCCACGACCTGAAGGGAGTGGAGGACCAGGTGTGCGACGCCGTCCAGGAGTGGCTGGTCAGCCTCTAGACGGGAACGTCGCCGGGGTTCAGGTCCTCCAACTCCACCCGGGCCGTCTCTGGAAACCAGCGCAGCACCAGCACGGCGGCCAGCACAGGCCCGGCGGCGACCACGAGGAAGGCCGGACCGTACGAATCGAACCGGTCGGCTAGAACACCAACGACCAACAGTCCGGTGGCGCTGCCGACCACCCCGAGGGTGACGATCAGGCCGTTGGCCCGGGCCCGGTTTCGGGTCGAGAACAACTCCGGCCCATAGACGCCTAGGGCCACGGTCAGCGAGCCCAGCACCGTGCCAACCACTGTCGAGGCCCACATAGCGGCTCCCGTGGTGTGGTATCCGACCACCACGAACACCGTGCCGCCCAACAGGCCGAGGGCCCCCACACCCCGTCGGCCACGGGTGTCGGCCCAGCGGCCAGCCAGAAAGATCCCAATGCCGGCCGGGGTGGTGGTCAGCAACGTGAACAGGGTGATCCCGGCTGCCGAGTAGCCCCGGTGGTCCTTCAGGAAGTCGTTCTGGAACTGGCTGGCCGGGGCAGCGAATACCAACAGGAGGAACGAGGCAACGGCCAACAGGAGCAACCGGCGGCCCTCGACCCTCCGGCGGCCCTCCCCGTCGCGGTCAAGGACCGCTTGCTCGGATCCGATATTGGCGGTGTAACGGAGCGACTCGGGGAGCCGACGGCCTACGGCTATCAGGCCCGGGATGGCCACCACGGGGACCAGGTAGACGGCCCGCCAGCCCCGAGGGTCCAGGTCGGCCACCGGTAGGACCCACACGGCCATTCCCGCCCCGAGGGCCGCACATAAGGTCAGGATGCTGACCCCGTAGGCCCGGGAGCCTCGAGGGAGTTCCTCGGCGGCGAACACCCCGATCAGGATGCCCATGCCCATGGTCAGGCCTCGGGCTACCAGCTGGGTACCGCCGAGGAACCAGAGGCCCGGAGACAGCGCCCCGAGCACCGTGGTGGCTACGGCGGCTAGCGCAGTGCCTACCAGGAGGCGATGTCGACCACGACGGTCGGCCAGGGCCACCACACCGAGGGAAATCACAATGCCGAGGCGTACTACGGCCAGCGTTACACCCTGGGCAGTGTCGTTCCGCCCGAACTCGTCAGAGGCGAAGGTGATGGTCTGGGTGATGACGGTACCCAGGTAGCCGTCGACCACCTGGAAACAGGCCAGCAGACACAGGACGCGGGTGGCCCGAGCGTCGAGTCGGTCGGGTGGTGCCCACCACGGCACCCTGCGAGCTCGCACCGCCCACCGGAGGGGGAGGGCGAACAGGGGCCGCCACACCGCGACGGCGGCCCGGTAGACGATGGTCTCCACTACCCGATGGGTTCCGGTCCTACCCCAGTGGACCTGAAGGGTCCGCTCCCAGGAGTGGAACGGTCCGTGATCCAGAGTGAACTGGTTCCCGTCGACCGCTACCTCGCCGACTAGGTCGTCGCGGGGACGCCTCAGCTCAGCTAGGCCGCGATCGTCTACCTCGTGGGATATGACCACTGAGGTGGTGCGGTGGTGGTCGCCGTCGGGCGAGCTGGTGGTGATGGGCTGCCCTCCGTTGCGCTCGGCTGCCCACCATACTGAGGGGATGGAACTCCCCTCGGACGACCGTGATCCCTCCGCCGGAGGGCGTTCGGTGATCCGGGTCCGGCGGTCCGGCCCGCTTTCTGGGTCGGTCCAGGTGTCCGGGGCTAAGAACTCGGTGCTGAAGTTGATGGCGGCCGCCGTCCTGGCCCCCGGCCAGTTCACCCTGCATAACGTTCCCCGCATCGTCGATGTGGCTCTCATGGCTGATCTGCTGGAGGGCATGGGAGCGAAGGTCGCCCATGTCGACGACGTGCTGACCATCGACGTGCCTGACCAGATGGTCCCTGAGGCTCCCTATGAGTTGGTGGAACGTATGCGGGCCTCCATCGTGGTGCTGGGGCCGCTCCTGGCTCGGTTCGGCGAGGCCCGGGTGTCGGTGCCGGGAGGCGACGATTTCGGCCATCGCCCGATTGACATGCATCTCCGGGCCTTGGAGGAACTAGGGGCCACCTTTACGGTCAGTCATGGGTACATCGAGGGACGGGCAGAGCGCCTTCTGGGGGCCCGGGTCATCCTGGAGTACCCGAGTGTGGGGGCCACCGAGAATCTCATGATGGCCGCTGCGCTGGCCAAGGGCACCACAGTGATCGACAATGCAGCCCGGGAACCCGAGATCGCTGACCTGGCCGCCTTCCTAAACCTCATGGGGGCCGACGTGGAGGGGGCGGGCGGTTCCACTATCACCGTGGAGGGAGTGGAACGCCTGCGGGCGGTTACCCACACGGTGGTTCCCGATCGCATCGAGGCCGCTACCTATCTGGCCGCCGTCGGGATGGCCGGCGGGGAGGTTCGGGTCCACGGTGCTCGGGCAGACCATATGGAGATGTTGTTGGAGAAGTTGGGTTCCATGGGCTTGCGTGTCGATGACGGGGGCGATGTTCTCTGGGCCACGGCACCCGAACGGCTCCGCTCCATTGACGTGTCCACCCTGCCCTATCCCGGGGTGGCTACCGACTACAAGCCGCTGCTGGTGGCCCTGCTCTCGGTAGCCGATGGGGTGGGGATCCTTACCGAGAACGTGTTCGCCGGACGCTTCAAGTACATCCCTGAGATGGTGCGCATGGGGGCCGATATCCGGGTTGAGGGTCACCACGCGGTGGTTCGTGGGGTCCCGGTACTCTCTGGTGCTCCGGTGCGGGCCCCCGACATCCGGGCCGGAGCCGCCCTGGTCGTCGCTGGTTTGGCCGCCGAGGGCGAGACGGTGGTCGCCAACGCCCACCACGTGGAGCGTGGCTACCAGGACCTGGTGGGGAACCTCTCCCGCCTGGGGGCCGACGTCTCCTGAGGTCAGGAGGCGTCGTCGCTGTCAGCCGGTGGTCGGTCGACTCGTCGGGATCGCCGGTCGGCCAACCACAGCAGGCCGGCTACCACGGCCACTGGTCCGGCTACCAGAAGCGTCTCGTCCCAACCACCCTGATGGGCCAGCAGAACGGAGAGGCCGGACATTGGGCCAATCTACGGGTTCGGAGGATGGCGGGGTGAGGGTGCGGTGGTCCGATCCCGCTGCGAGAATGCCCCCATGTCCATTGACGCCGCATCCGGTCCAGTCGAGGATCTGCTGACCCAGGTTTCCAAGGTCATCGAGGTGATCCGTCCGGCCATTCAGGCTGACGATGGCGACATCGAGTTGCACGGGGTGGACGAGGAAACCGGTGAGGTCACCGTGGAGCTGAGTGGGGCTTGCGTGTCCTGTCCGGCGTCGGATCAGACGCTGAAGGCCGGTATCGAGCGGATCCTGAGGGACCGGGTGGACGGTGTGATCACTGTCCGCAACGTAGGCGAGACCGCCAACCCGGACGGTCCCATCGGGGCGACCGGACCGGACGACGGGACCGCCGTCTCTCTCTGAGTGGACCAGATCACGCTCCGATTCCGCGGACACTGGAGGCGCTGGGTACCCTCCGATGGTGACTGAGCAGCCTTTTCTTCGGGTCGAGAGACGGGACGACGGCGTCGTCTTGGCAACCCTGGATCGGCCGAAGGTCAATGCTCTGAACACCGACCTTCTCCTTGAATTGGAGGCGCTGGCCGTAGCGTGCGCCGAGGATCCACCAGGGTCCGTAGTGGTGACCGGTGCCGGCCGCATGTTCGCCGCCGGAGCCGAGTTGGCCGAGTTCGCTGACCCAGAAAGGCGACCGGTGCAGGCCGACGCCTTTCGGGCTGCCTTCGGCGCCATCGAGCGAATCCCCTGCCCAACGATCGCCGCTGTTAACGGGATGGCCCTAGGAGGGGGTGCCGAGTTGGCTTGGTGTTGTGACCTTCGGATCCTTGGTGAGGGATCGGTTTACGGTCAACCCGAAGTTTTTCTCGGGATCATTCCCGGTGGCGGAGCTACTCAACGTCTGACAGGGCTAGTAGGCCGAGCTACGGCCAAACGACTTATCTGGGGTGGAGCCCAGATCGATGCCGCCGAAGCTCTAAGGCTCGGATTGGCCGACGAGGTGGTACCTGACGACGAACTCCTCCACCGTGCACTCGCCCTTGGTGCCGAATATGCCAGAGGTCCCCGATTGGCGATTCGGGCTGCCAAGCGGGCAATTGACGAGGGAGTGGACCTTCCTTGGCCGACCGGCATCGACCTTGAGTTGGACCTGTTCCTAGAGGTCTTCGAGACCGAGGACGCTCGCCGGGGTGTCGAATCGTTTTTCGAACACGGTCCGGGCAAGGCGACCTTCGAAGGGCGCTGAGCGTCCTAATCGGTTACTGGCCCGGGCGACTACCCGGGTCTAGGTTTCGCGCTGTGGTTGCCCCCTTTGTAGAAGCGTTCCGTACCTTCGCCGTCGCTGAGGGGGACCGTGACCCCAGATTGGCCCGACCGATGGCTCTGCTGGCCGGCGGCTTGGATCACGTCACGGTGGCTGAACCGACTTCCCAGGCCGGCCTGCCGGTAGCCGACCGGCACTTCGAGACGGCTCTGGCGGCCGGCGTAGGGGTCCCGGCCGACCTGGCCCGGATGGTGGCTGGGCGGACCGGCTGGGCCCGGCCGTATCCCGATTATGCCGGTCAGCCAGATATGGACGCGCTACGAGCCGACTACGCCTACTCGCCGGTTATTGGGGCCGCCGAGGATGCCATCTCCGGCAACGCTGTGACTCCGCTGTATCTGAGCGACGAGGTTTTTGCCGGACTGGTCCTCCAGGGTCCTGGGGTGGCCTATCCGCCACATGTCCACAAAGCGGCCGAGGTCTACTGGGTGGTTAGTGGGACGGCCGACTGGCAACGGGGCGACGACTGGTCGACTCAGGGGCCCGGGGCGGTGATCTTTCACGACACCGGGGTCCGTCATGCCACAGTCACCGGTGACGAGCCCCAGTTGCTGCTCTTCGCCTGGGTTACTGACCCGGATTCCATCCCCGTCATCATCCGGCACTGACCGGGACCGCCGGTACGGTGCGCCCGATGGAGCCGCCGTCGGAAGCTGACACCTGCCACTGGCACCCCGACAACCGGGCTGGGGTGCGGTGCCAACGGTGTGACCGGAGGGTCTGTGCCCTGTGCATGAACATCGCCTCAGTGGGCTTCCACTGCCCGGAGTGTGCAGCTCCCGCCCCCCGACGGCGGACCTGGTCTGGTCCAGCGCCGTCGGCTACCGGACTGAGTACCCCGGCCCGGGGCGTCCTTGACGCCACTATGGCGGTGATCGGCCTGAACCTGGCTGCCTTTCTAGTCATGGTGGCGGCTGGGGGGACCGGATCCAGCGTTTATCGACGCTTCGCCTCAGGGGGCGGCGAGGTGACGTGGGAGTACGGCCTGCTGGGGATTGGGCGCGAAGGGCTCCGACTGGTTGGTGTGGCCGAGGGCGACTGGTGGCGGCTGGTCACCGGAGGGTTCCTCCACGCCGGCCTGCTGCATCTGGTCTTCAACATGTTCCTACTCTGGATGCTCGGCCACCAACTGGACCGCCTTCACGGTCCGACCCGGTTTCTGGGCCTGTATCTGGGGTCGCTGGCCGGCGGCGCCTTGGGCGTGATGATGATGGATCCGACGGCGTTGACTGTTGGTGCCTCAGGTGCCGTGTTCGGTCTTATGGCCGCCACCGTCGTCCATCAGCTCCATCGAGGGGTGAACCCGTGGGCCAGTGGGGTGGCCGGCCTGGTGGTAGTGAACTTGGTGCTGACCTTTGGGCGGCCGGGGATCAGCATCGGTGGTCACCTAGGGGGCCTGATCGGTGGGGCGGTGCTGGCCTGGGTGGTCGACGCCTGCGACCGGCGGCGGCTACCCCGAGTCGTGGGCACCTCTATCCCGTACGTGGCCACTCTGGCCTTCTTGGCCGCCGCCGTCTGGGCGGCTGGCCGGTGGTGGGATCCGGTCCTGGGCTGAGCCGGCTGTAGGGCCGACGGTTTGCTGGTCAGGTGGGTGACCGCCAGGTCGACACGTGGAACGGGGAGTCTTCGGTGAATGGTGTGCCCGACCAGTCCCCGGTCCGATCCTCTAGGGCTAGCCCAGATGCGGTGGCCATAGCGTCGAGCTGGTCGGGCGTGGCGTACCGGAGCACGTAGGGGAAGAGTCGGTTCCCGGCGGCCGTGACCTCGATTCGCTGCCCGGTGATGATCTGGGCTTTGACATCAGTGTCCACGACGTCTAACAGGACCCGATCCAGGCCCACGTCTCGGACCGAGAGGCCGTCATGGGCTTCCGGGTCGGGGACGAACGCCTCGATTACGAATCGCCCGCCGGGATGCAGCAGACGGGCTACTGAGTCCACGCACCGATTCTGGGCATCAGCGCTGGTCAGGTTGAAGAAGGTGTTGAAGCCGACCAGAACCACGGCGAAACCGCCGTCGGACAGACCGGGGGGATCTGCCATGTCACCTTCCACCAGGGTGAGGCGACTGGCGCCCGGCTTAGCCCGGAGACGGTCCAGCATGGCCGCTGAAGAGTCCACACCGGTTACGGCCAACCCGCATTCGGCCATGGCCAGGGCAAGGCGTCCGGTTCCCACGCCTAGTTCTAGGACCGGCCCACCCTCGGCCAGGTCGGCGATTCGATCAGCCACCTCGGTGGGGTTTCCTATCTCTGTCAGGGCCACCCCGCCGTCCTCGCCATACCACTCGTCATAGACGGCGGCTATCCGGTCGCCGTAGGTCTGCTCGTCGTAGCCCTCCACGGAAGGAGTCTGGCCGAACGCGAGATGGGATGCTCCTCGGGCTACGCCGTAGCCTCGAGTCATGGAGGACCTCGGACCCCAGGCCTACCTGGACCATGCGGCCAGCACCCCGACCCGGTCCGAGGTAGTCGCGGCCATGGTGCCTTGGCTGGCCGATCACCCAGGCAACCCGTCGGGGTCCCACGCTGTGGCCCGTGCGGCCCGCCGAGCTGTGGACGACGCCCGGGACCGGGTGGCGGCCCTGGTGGGAGCGACGGCCGGTGAGGTGGTGTTCACCAGCGGGGGGACCGAGGCTGACAACCTCGCTGTTGACGGCGTGGTTCGGGCGACGGGCGGACTGCCGGTCTGCTCTGCCGTGGAGCATCCGGCGGTGCTGGCTCCGGTACGGGAAGCTGGCGGAGTAGTGGTTCCCACCGATGCCGGCGGTCGGATTGACCTCGACGCCTTGGCGGTGACCCTGGCCGGCGTGGACGGGATTCGCCTCGTCTCGGTGATGGCGGCCAATAACGAGACGGGGGTGATCAACGATCTCGACGCGGTAGCCAACGTAGTGGCCGAGCATGCGCCGGAGGCCGTGCTGCATACCGACGCTGTCCAGGCCGCAGCGTGGGTTGACCTCGGCCCAGTCTGCCGGTCCGCCGCCCTGGTCAGCCTGACTGGCCACAAGTTTGGTGGGCCGAAGGGAGCGGGCGCCTTAGTGGTTCGCGACGGCGTGCCGATGGCAGCCGTGCTCCGGGGCGGGGGCCAGGAGCGGGACCGGCGGGCTGGGACCCAGAACGTGCCAGCCATCGTCGGCCTTGGGGAGGCGGCCCGCCTGGTGCAGGTCGATCGGGAGGCGACTGTCAGGCGGATAGGTGCCCTACGGGACCGCCTGGAGGGCGGCCTTGTGGCCACCGTGGACGGGGTCCACCGGACCGTCCCCGACGGAACCCCCCGTACCCCGGGGGTGGCCCACCTGTGCATCTCCGGCGTGGAGAGTGAGGCCCTCCTCTTCCTTCTGGAGCGCCACGGCCTTTCGGCTAGCGCCGGCTCGTCGTGTGCCAGCGGGGCCCAAGAGCCCTCCCACGTGCTGGCCGCTATGGGCGTGGACCGGACGGCGGCCCTGGGCTCCGTCCGGCTTTCGCTAGGGCACACCTCGACCGCTGCCGACGTTGACCACGCCCTTGCCGTGATCCCGGCCACCGTGGCGCAACTCCGCCAGCACGCCTACACGGTGGGGTACGGATGATCGGCAGGGAAACGGCCGGGCCGGTCATGGTGGCTATGTCGGGCGGGGTGGACTCCTCGGTGGCAGCCGCTCTCCTGCTAGAGGCCGGCCACGAGGTAGTTGGAGTGACATTGCGCCTGTGGGGCGGCGAGTCCGACTCGGGATGCTGTGCCGTGTCCGACGTAGACGACGCCCGGCGGGTGGCCGACGCCCTTGGGGTCGACCACCACGTGTTCAACTTGGGTGACGACTTCGACCGGGACGTCGTTGGGCCCTACGTGGACGACCACGCGGCGGGCCGGACCCCCAACCCGTGCATCGAGTGCAACCGGCACGTCAAGTTTGGCCGGCTCTGGCAGCGGAGCCGGGCCCTCGGCTTCAATCGTCTGGCCACCGGTCACCACGCCCGAGTCGTGGTCCGGTCGGACGGTGTCCGGCGGATCGCCCGGGCGACCGATCCGGCCAAGGACCAGTCCTACGTGCTGCACATGCTGGGCCAGGACGTCCTGGGTGGACTCCTCCTGCCTGTTGGGGAGCTAACCAAGGCTGAGGTGCGTCAGCGGGCCGCGGCGTTTGGCCTACGGACCGCCGACAAGCCCGACAGCCAAGACGTGTGCTTCATCACCGAAGCCCATGGCCGCCACGACTTCTTGCGCCGGCGTATTCCGTTGACACCCGGACGAGTGGTGGACGGTGCTGGCATGGAGGTCGGGTCGGTGGACGCCGTGGAGCTGGTGACCATCGGTCAGCGGAAGGGGATGACCTTGGCCGGCGGCAAAGCGCCGCGCTACGCCGTACACGTGGACGTCCCGACGGCCACAGTCAGGGTGGGGTCAGCATCCGACTTACTGGTCGACGCTACGCGGGTGGAGAGGTTTTCGTGGGCTGATTGTCCGGTGGACGGCCCGGTGCTGGTCCAGACCAGCGCTCACGGCCACGTCGACCCGGCGGTCCTAGACGGTGACGTGGTCCGGTGGCCGGCTCCCCGACGCCGGGTGGCCCCGGGGCAGAGCGTGGTGTTCTACGAGGACGACGAGGTGGTCGGCGGGGCCCTGGCCCGCTAGTTCACCGGTAGGCGCCGCCGGCCGGCCTCCTCCAGGACGACGTCGGGCCGGTTCGGTGAGCACAGGAAGGCCTCGATGATCGCAACTTCGGTGGTACGACCCCGACTCGCCGGCAGAACATCGTGGGGTTCCCGGCATCGCACCTCGAGGGCCAGGCCGCGGGCCTGCTGGGTGAGGTCTAAAGCGTCGGCGTCGACGGCCGCCGGACCGATGCGGGCCAGCCCGGCTCGCTGAAGAAGGGTCGGCTCGGCTAGGGCCAGATGGTCGTGGAGGACGAGGCCAGCGGGCACAAGCACGATCCAGCGACGGGCCAGGCGGTGGAGTGCTCGGACGGCCATGGCGGCCAGCGTTGCCCCGAGGGCGGTGATTACCCCACCGGCGGCCCATCGGGAGTTCAAGAGCAGGACCGGGCCGACGGTGGTCCCGGCGATGGTGACCACGGTGGCCAACGGCCCCAGAACCAGGGCGACCGGTCCAGGTGCCCGGAGCAGGAATCGGCGTTCATCGCCGTAGGAGGCGCCGTCCACGAAGCGGTCGGCTACCGGGGCGGCGAAGGTAGCAAGGACAACGAAGACCGCGGCGGCGAGAGCGAAGGCGGCGTGCACGGCGTCGCCGGTGGTCGCCGCACTCCACACGGCGAGAACGGCGACGGCCGGACCCCCGAGGCGCAGCGCGGTCAGGGTTAGCGGTAAGGGGACGAGGGTGGCTGTCAGTCCGGCCGCCCACAGGACCCACAGTGCCATCGAAGCCGTCGAACGAGGCGTGGCGTCCATGTCGTGGAGGGCATCAGCGACCGCCGGTCCTACTAGGACGGGGAGGAGTAGCCAGATCGATCGCAGGCCCCAGACAGCGGCCCACTCGGCCCGTTGCTCTGGTGGTGGGAAGTTTCCGAAGGAGGGTGCGAGGCGATTCACCCGATCAGGCTACGGGCCGGTCGCCGGCCCGAAGCCCGTCTCGGACCGCCGGTAGAATCGGCTTGTGCACGACGCGGCGACCCGGATCGACGAGCTCCGGGCCCTAGTGGGGTATCACTTCGAGCGTTACCACGCCGAGGACGAGCCGGAGATCCCGGACGCCGACTACGACGCCCTCGTGGTGGAGCTTCGGGCCCTGGAAGCCGAGTACCCGGAACTGGCTACCGACGATTCGCCCACCCGACGGGTGGGCAGCGCCGGACGGTCCACGTTCGATGAGGTGGCCCACCGAGTTCCCCTGCGGTCTTTGGACAACGCCTTTGACATAGACGAGCTTCGGGCCTGGTCCGAGCGGGTCCTCCGTCGCCTCGACGATGACCCGGTTCCCGCCTGGGCATGCGAGTTGAAGTTCGACGGCCTAGCCGTATCGCTGCGCTACGAGGACGGCCATCTGGTACAGGCGGCTACCCGGGGCGACGGCCGGGTCGGGGAGGATGTCACGGCCAACGTCCGCACCATCAACGACGTCCCAGACCACCTGTCCGACGGGGCGCCGGCCGTCGTGGAAGTGCGAGGCGAGGTCTACATGGGCCGGTCAGCCTTCGAAGCCCTAAACGCTGACCAAACCGCGGCCGGGGAGAGGGTTTACGTCAACCCCCGCAACACGGCAGCGGGCTCACTGCGCCAGAAGGACGCTGCGGTGACCGCCACTCGGGACCTCTCCTTCTGGGCCTACCAGTTGGGTGAGATGGACGGCGGTCCTGACCTGAGCTCGCACGGTGACACCCTGACCTGGCTGTCCACGCTCGGCCTCCCGGTCAACGAGCACCTCCACCGGTTTGCCAACTTCGAAGAGGTGGTGGACCACGTGGCCCGGGTGGAGGCCTCCCGGCACGACCTGGACTACGAGATCGATGGCGTGGTGGTAAAGGTGGACGACCTGAGACTCCAGGAACGGCTGGGGTTTACCGCCCGTGCGCCCCGATGGGCCGTGGCTTACAAACTGCCCCCCGAGGAGCGCACCACCCGATTGTTGGACATCGAAGTGTCGATCGGGCCGGGAGGCCAGGCCACGCCGTTTGCCCGGCTGGAGCCGGTGTTTGTTGGTGGCTCGACGGTCACTGCCGCCACCCTGCACAACGCTGACCAGGTCCGGGAGAAAGACGTTCGGCCGGGTGACCTGGTGGTGGTCCGTAAGGCGGGCGACGTCATCCCTGAGGTACTGCGACCCGTACTGGCTGATCGTCCGGAGGGGTTGCGCGAGTGGTCGTTTCCTACGTCGTGTCCGGAGTGCGGCGGCCCACTTGTCCGCCTAGAGGGCGAGGCGGCCACCTTCTGCACCGACCATGCATGTCCGCGGCAGGTCCGGGGCCGGATCGAGCACTTCTCGTCCCGGGGGGCCATGGATATCGAGGGCTTCGGTGAACAGCGGGTCGATCTGTTTGTTAGCGAGGGCCTCCTCGCCGACGTGGCTGGGATCTACTCGCTGGACTACGACCGGATCTCCGGCTGGGAGGGCTTCGGGGAGACGTCGGTTCGCAACCTGCGCGAGGCCGTCGAGGGGTCTCGGGACCGACCCCTGGGACGCCTGCTCTTCGGTCTGCGGATCCCGCACGTGGGTACCACGGTGGCCGACGTGGTGGCCGCCGCCTTTGGTGATCTGGATGGGCTGGAGGCGGCCTCAATTGAGGATATGGAAGCTGTTGACAGCCTCGGCCCGGTCATCGCGGCGAGCGTGTACGACTGGCTACGTCGACCGTCTAGCCGCGACCTATTGGACCGCTTACGGAGTGCCGGGGTGAATCTGGTGGCGGCGCCCGTCGTTGGGACCAACGTCGAACCCCTGCTGGCCGGCATGGCCGTGGTAGTCACCGGCACCCTGGCCGGCTACTCCCGCGATGGGGCGAAGGCGGCCATCGTGGCCCTGGGAGGAACCTCACCGGGCAGCGTGTCGGCCAGGACCACCGCTCTGGTGGCCGGCGAGGGCGGAGGCTCCAAGTTGGCTCGAGCCGAGGAACTGGGCGTGCCCGTTCTTGACGAGGAGGCCTTCGATCGCTTGCTGGATACTGGAGAGTTGCCCGGCTGAGTCGTCTCGGTTGATCGCAGTCGGATTAGCCGTCGACCCGGAAGCACCAGTCGATGGTTGCCGTCCGGTCCGGATTACGGACCGACCAATAACGCACGGTGGTGCACACCTCCTGGGCTGGAAGCCGTTCGAGGGCGAGGTCGGCACTGGGCCGGAAGATCACCGAGTTGAGCGCCTTTTCGATGCGCTGCTGGTCTACCGGAATCACCGTGCCTCCGATATGGAGGATCTCGCCCACCCACCCGGGAGCCAGGATTACCCCGACGTTGGCTTGCGGGAGGACGGTGTCACCGCGGGGCGGCAGGAGTTCCAGGATCGACGGGTTGGATTCCACCGAGACGTCACCCGGGTTCCCGGTGGGCAACAGGACCGTGAGGACCAGGATTCCGGCTCCTAACCCGAGCAGGACGCTGATGACGAGGGCGTTCCGGCGAGTCACGGGCGCAGGCTATCCACGGGTTCTGCACGGGTAACCTCAGGGGGTGACCGACGGACCGTTCGGGGGAGATCCCCGGTTTTCCGCCCACGACCCCGCAGTGAACCCCGAGGGGCCGGGCGCGCCCAGAGAGAACATGGTGGGTCGACTGCTGGGCGGCCGCTACCGCCTGGGTAATGCCATTGGGACCGGTGGGTCGGGGACCGTCTACCTGGCCGACGACCTCTCACTGGGACGCCAGGTGGCGGTCAAAGTGCTGCATTCCTCGCTAGTAGGTGATGAAGCATTCGTGGATCGCTTCCGGGCCGAAGCTCGCCTGGTGGCCTCGCTGGCCGACCCCCATGTGGTGTCCATCTACGACTGGGGAGTCGACGGCCAGGCCTACCTGGTGACCGAATATCTTGGGGGCGGCAGCTTGCGGAGCATCCTCTCCTCGGGTCGCACCCTGACCCCTTCGCAGATGCTGACGGTGTCCCTCGAGGCCTGCCGGGCACTGGATCACGCCCACCGACAGGGCATCGTTCACCGCGACGTCAAGCCAGCCAACCTGCTCTTTGGCCAAGACTCCCGCCTGCGGATCGCTGACTTCGGCCTGGCTGACGCCCTTACCGGGACTGCCAGTCGAGAGCTGTTCGGCGGCGGCGGAGTGATCGGTACGGCTCGCTACGCCTCGCCCGAACAAGCTCAGGGCTTGGCCTTGGATGGTCGGTCCGACGTCTACGCCCTGGCCCTCTGCATGGTCGAGGGCATCACCGGCCACCTCCCATTCGTGGCCGAAACCCTGGAGGGCACGCTGGCTGCCCGAATCGGACAGGACGTGCCCATCCCCGACGCCCTTGGTCCTCTGGTTCCGGTGGTGGCCCACGCCGGTGTCGCCGACCCGGCGAACCGACCGACGGCTCGCGAACTGGGCCGCATGCTGCTGGACATCGCTGGCCGGATGTCGCGTCCTGAGCCTTTGCCGCTGGTTGGTCCGGGCGAGGTAGGTGCCTCGCCGGTGCTCGGCGAGCCGACCCGGGCCACCCCGACTGTCTTCTCATCACCTACCGAGCCGTCGATACCGGCCCCATTGTCTCCCCGCCCAGTCGGTCCCCGTCGCCGCTGGACCGGTTTGCTTCTGGCCGGAATCCTGACCGTCGGAGCGGTGGTTGGTGGCGCCATGCTGTGGGAGGTCAGTCGGCCGTCCCGTCGGGCCGTCCCGTCTCTCGTGGGGTCCTCGGGCGACAGCGCCCGCTCACTTCTCACCGAGTTGGGATGGACAGTCGAGACCCGCGACGTCCGCCAGGACGGGAGCGACTCCGGGGAGGTACTCGGCATGCGTCCGGAGGCCGGGACCCGGCTGGCTGCCGGGGAGACGGTCCTGCTGGAGGTGTCGCTGGGCCCGTTGCGCCTGCCCGTCCCCGGCGGGCTGGTCGGGGTGAGCCTGACCGAGGCCGAGCGGGTTTTGATCGACGCCGGCCTGGAGGTGGGTGAGGTGACTCGGACCTCCGACGAGGACGTACCCGCCGGCCTGGTGCTGGAGGTCCTGACTTCGGGAGAGCCAGTACCGCAGGGAACCGAGGTGGGCCTCCGGGTGTCCGCTGGACCGCTGCCCCGACAGGTCCCCAAGGGGCTGGTCGGTCTGATGCCGGCCGATGTGGTGGCTGAGCTGATCGCTCTACGCCTAGCCCCCACCATGGGTGAGGAGTACGACGAGTGGGTGGTGGCCGGCCGGGTGGCCCGGATCGAACCCCCTGCTGGTACTCAGCTGTCGGTAGGTGACGACGTGCGGGTCGTCGTTTCGATGGGGGCCGTTCCAAGGTCGGTGCCGGCGATGGAGGGGCTAACCCTGGCCGTGGCTAAGAGTCGGCTCCAGGTGGCGGGGTTCCGCAACGTGGTCGTCGTGGGTTTGCCCGACGACGGTGGGGACCAGCCAGTAGACCACAACGCTCTCGTGGTGGTGTCCCAGGACCCGGCATCGGGCCGGCAGAACCAGCCGGACATCGAGGTCACGATCGTTGTCCAGCCCGGCTGAGCCCTACCCTGCTCTTCCGATGACCGAACGGATCACCCGCGACGACGTAGCCCACGTGGCCGACCTAGCCCGGCTCACCCTGTCTAACGCCGAACTGGACGCCTTCACTGGTCAACTAGCCGACGTTCTGGACCACGCGGCGGACCTTGAGGCCCTTGATCTGACCGACGTTTTGCCGACGGCCCACCCTCTGCCGTTGGTCAACGTATTCCGGGCCGACGAGCCTGGTCCGACCACCGACCACGATGAGGTGATGGCCGCCGCACCGGCGGTGGAAGAGGCGCAGTTCCGGGTGCCTCCTGTTCTCGGGGAGGAGCCATGAGCGCTCGCGGTCTGGCGGCCACCGTGCGTTCCGGGGAGAGGTCGGCCCGGTCGGTGATCGACGAACACCTGGAGACCATTCGCTCTGGCGAGCCTGAGATCCACGCCTTCAACCTGGTGATGACCGACGAGGCGATCGCTGCGGCCGACGAGGTGGACCGTCGGGTGGCGGCCGGCGAGGATCCCGGCCCGTTGGCCGGCGTTCCGGTGGCCCTGAAAGACAACATGTGTACCCGCGGGGTGCCCACCACCTGCTCATCGCGGATCCTGGAGGGCTGGCTCCCTCCCTACGACGCCACCGTGGTGGAGCGGCTGGCCGCTGCCGGTGCCGTCGTGGTCGGCAAGACCAACTTGGACGAGTTCGCCATGGGCAGCTCGACGGAGAACTCGGCGTTCGGTGTGACTCGTAACCCGTTAGACCTCACCCGAGTCCCTGGAGGTTCGTCCGGCGGGTCGGCTGCCGCAGTAGCCGCCGGTTTTGCCCCCCTCGCCCTGGGCAGTGACACCGGTGGGTCGATCCGCCAGCCGGCCGCCTTGTGCGGTGTGGTCGGTGTAAAGCCCACTTACGGGGCGGTGTCCCGTTATGGCCTGGTGGCCTTTGCCTCCAGCCTCGACCAGATCGGTCCATTCGCTCGCACGGTCTCCGACGCTGCCTTGCTCCTGGAGACCATTGGAGGCCACGACCCTCGGGACTCCACCTCCATCCCGGAGCCGGCGGCGGGCCTCACCGAGGTCCTTGACCGAGGCGTTGAAGGACTGAGGATTGGGGTAATCGAGGAGCTCTCTGGCGACGGCCTGGAGGGCGTCGCTGACGATGTGCGGTCCCGCCTGGCCGAGGCCGCCTCGGCCTTGGATGCGGCCGGCGCCGCCGTCGAAACCACCTCGATTCCGTCGACGGTGTACGGCTTATCGGCCTACTACGTGATCGCCCCGGCCGAGGCCTCATCGAATCTGGCTCGCTACGACGGGGTGCGATACGGGCTGCGGATTGACGCTCCCAACGCCGGTGACATGAACACGGCCACCCGGACCGCCGGCTTCGGCAATGAGGTCAAGCGCCGCATCATGCTTGGCACCTACGCCCTTTCAGCCGGGTACTACGACGCCTACTACGGCAAGTCCCAAAAGGTCCGCACGCTGATCGTGCAGGACTTCGCTCGGGCCTACGAGGAGTTCGACCTTCTCCTCTGCCCGACTGCTCCCACCACGGCGTTCCCCATCGGAGAAAAGACCGCCGACCCAATGACCATGTACCTGAACGATGTTTGCACCATCCCATCCAACCTGGCAGGACACCCGGCCATGTCGGTGCCGTTCGGGGTAGGAGATGACGGCATGCCGGTCGGGGTCCAGATCCTGGCCCCAGCTATGGGTGAGCCCACCATGTTCCAGGCTGCCGCCGTGCTCGAGTCCGCTGGGAGCAGATCGTGAACGTCGAGGCCATTGCCCCGGAGACCGTCCCCGGCTGGGAGACAGTCATCGGCCTGGAGGTCCATGCTGAACTGGCCACGGCCACCAAACTGTTCAGTTCAGCCCCCAACCGGTTTGGTGGCCAGCCCAACACCAACGTCGACCCAGTGTCCCTCGGCCTGCCGGGCTCGCTGCCCGTGCTCAACGAGCAGGCGGTGGAGTTGGCCATCCGGGTTGGTCTAGCCCTGAATTGCCAGGTCCAGCGGTCAGTGTTCTCCCGGAAGAACTACTTCTACCCAGACATGCCGAAGGACTTCCAGATCTCCCAGTACGACCTCCCGATCAACGGGGAGGGCTGGCTAGAGCTGCCCGATGGGCACCGGGTGGGCATCGAGCGGGCCCACCTCGAGGAGGACACGGGCAAAAGCACCCACGTAGGTGGGGGAGGTCGGATCCACGAGGCCGGATACTCACTAGTCGACTACAACCGGGCCGGCGTTCCACTCATAGAGATCGTCGGTGCCCCGGACTTACGCTCGGCTGAGGAGGCTCGATCCTACGTAGCCGAATTGCGGGCCATTCTGGTGGCCATTGGCGCCTCTGACGGGAAGATGGAGGAGGGCTCGATGCGGGTGGACTGCAACGTGTCGGTCCGCCCCGTCGGGCAGGCCGAGTTCGGGACCCGTTGCGAGATCAAGAACATCAACTCGCTGCGGTCCCTCGGGCGGGCCATCAGCTACGAAGCTCGTCGGCAGGTCGACCTGATCACCTCCGGAGAGAGGGTCGAACAGCAGACCCGCCACTGGAACGAGGACGAGGGCCGGACCCACAAACTGCGGTCCAAGGAGGAAGCCTACGACTATCGGTATTTCCCGGAGCCCGATCTGGTCCCGGTGGAACCATCCGACGAGTGGATCGACGCCATCCGGGCTGCCCTTCCCATGCTTCCCCGGGAACGCCGTCTCCGCCTGGCCGAGGCGGCCAGTGTCGACACTTGGGCAGCCGCCCTAACCGTGGAGCGAGGGCTGGACGACCTCGCCGTGGACGCCATCGCCGAGGGAGCCGATGCTCCCCGGGTCTTAGTCCACGCTGAGAACAATCTGGCCGACGGTGCGGGGAGACTAGACGGTGCCTCGTTTGCCGCTCTGGTCAAGATGGAGACCGGTGGCGACCTGACGGCCACCCAGGCCAAAACGGTGCTAGCCGCCCTGGTGGCTGACGGGGGAGAGCCGGCGATCGTGGCCGCCGACCTGGGCTTCGAGGCCATGGACATCGGAGAGATGGAGAGCCTGGTGGACCGCCTAATCGCCGAGCACCCGGACGACTGGGCGGCCTTCATCTCGGGTGACGAGCAGGAACGGAAGAAGAAGTCTGGCTTCTTCGTCGGTCAGGTTATGAAGGCCACCAGCGGGAAGGCCGACGGTCGGGCCGTCAACGAGTTGCTGGCCCACCGAGCCCGTTCCTAGCGCTCGGCACCCACCACCTGCCAACGGTGGCCGGCGAAGCGGCGAATGAACAGGGCTGAACGGGCGGCCATGAACAGCCAGATGGCAGCCCAGAGCCAGCCGATCCCGCCGCCGGCCAGCCGTCCGCCGACCATGGCGGCCACAGCCAGGACCGCTGAGGCGGCCATAGCCCGGGCCATAAAGCGCTCATCACCGGCACCGATCAAGATCCCATCCAGGGCAAATGCCACTCCACCGAGCGGTGCCATGAGGGCAACGTGAAGGAGTAGGAACCCGGCGAGGCCCACCACGTCGGGGTCGCCGGAGAACGCCCCAGCAACCAGTCCACGAGTCACCAGGAGTACTAGGCCGATCAAAGCGCCCGTGGCCACTGACCAACCGATTACCCGTCGTCCCAGTCGACGGGTACCCGAAACCTCACCGGCTCCCAGGAGGTTCCCGACCATGGCCTGGGCGGCGATAGCTACGGCATCCATGATTAGGGCTGACGCCATCCAGACCTGGAAGGCGACCTGGTGGGCGGCCACGTCGGCCCGGCCGATCCGGGCCGCCACCGAGGTGCCAACCAGGAACGTTCCGGTCAACGAGAGGTTGCGAACCAGCAGGCGACCACTGACCACCAGCAGCCGTCGGATCGACCCGGCGCGGGGCACCAAGGAGGCGTGGTTCCGTCGGACCGCCCGTCCCACCCAGGCCAGGTAGCAGGCGGCACCCAGCCACTGGGCTACGACAGTGGCGGCCGCTGAGGCGCCGATGCCGTACCCGAGGCCCACGATAAGAGCGAGTTCTATGATCAGGTTCAGGACGGCCGTGCCGACCGCTACCTGGAGGGGACGCATGGTGTCCTTGAGTCCCCGTAGGTACCCCACGCCGGCCAGCATGACCAGCATGGCCGGTGCGCCCAGCAGGCTGATCCGCAGGTAAATGCCGGCCTGGTGGGCTACATCGCCTTCTGCCCCGACCAGGGCCACAATCCGGTCGGCCAAGGCGATGCCGGCGGCGGCCAGTACTACCCCGAGAGCGAGGGCCAGCCAGAGCCCCTGGACGGCCTGATCAGCGGCCCAGCGGTGCTCGCCGGCACCGCTCAGTCGGGCCACGGTGGCCGTCGTTCCGTAGGCCAAGAACACGCAGAGGCCATAGCCGAACATCAGGAAGCCCGATGCCACCCCCAGTCCGGCCAGCGGCGCCGTGCCCAGGTGGCCTACCACCGCAGTGTCGGCGAGCACATACAGCGGTTCAGCCACTAGGGCCCCGAGGGCCGGAATTGCTAGGCGGAACAGCTCTCGGTCGTCGGACCGAAAGTGGGGGCGGGCGACCATCGGGCAAGGGTAGGCCCGGTGGCCGGAGAGACTGCCGCACAGTGACACCCGTGGATGGGTATTTCGACCGGGGGTGCGGCCCCCGGTGGGCGTAACCTGCAGGTCCATGACGGACGCCATCCACGAGGGAATGAAGCCCCGCAGTCACGAGGTCACCGACGGTCCCAGCCGTGCTCCCGCCCGGGCCATGCTCCGGGCCATCGGCATGACCGAGGACGACTTCTCCAAAGCCCAGGTGGGTGTGGCGTCGTCGTGGAACGAGGTCACCCCCTGCAACATGCCGCTGGACGGCCTGGCCAAGCGGTGCAAGGCGGGAGTAGTGGAGGCCGGCGGGTTTCCGATCGAGTTCAACACCATCGCAGTCAGTGACGGCATTTCGATGGGCCACGAGGGAATGCGGGCCAGCCTGGTGAGCCGCGAGATCATCGCCGACTCCGTCGAGGCGGTCATGCACGCTGAGCGCTTAGACGCCTTCGTGAGCTTCGCCGGCTGCGACAAGTCGCTCCCCGGAATGCTTATGGCGTCGGCCCGCATCAACCTGCCGTCGGTTTTCGTCTACGGCGGATCGATCATGCCTGGCGAGCACCACGACGGCCGCAAGTTGGACGTGGTCAGCGTGTTCGAAGCGGTCGGTGCCCATGCGGTGGGCGACATCGACGACGACGAGTTGCTGGCCATCGAGCGGGCTGCCTGCCCGACGATCGGCAGTTGTGCTGGCATGTTCACCGCCAACACCATGGCCTCGGTAGGCGAAGCCATCGGGATGTCGCTCCCCGGCTCGGCCTCGGCGGCTGCCATCGACGACCGACGGGCCGACGTGGCGTTCGCCAGCGGCCATGCCGTGATGAACCTCCTGCGCCAGGGCATCCGACCCCGCCAGATCATGACCAGAGGGGCTTTCGAGAACGCCATCGCCGTAGTCATGGCCCTCGGCGGCTCGACCAACGCCGTGCTCCACCTGATGGCCATCGCCTTCGAGGCCGGAGTGGAGTTGGAACTGGAGGACTTCAACCGGGTGGCCGCACGGGTGCCCCACCTGGCTGACACCAAGCCGCACGGCAACTACCACATGGTGGACATAGACCGGATCGGTGGCGTACCGGTCGTCATGCAGATGCTCCTAGATGAGGGCCTCCTGAACGGCGAAGAGGTGACGGTCACCGGACGAACGGTGGCCGAGAACTTGGCCCTGCTGGACGTACCGGCCCCCGACGGGGAGGTCATCCACGCCTTCGATGACCCGATCAACGAGGTGGGTGGCCTGGCCATCCTGCGGGGCACACTGGCCCCCCAGGGCTCGGTGGTCAAGGTGGCCGGCTTGGACTTCGACCACTTTGAGGGTCGGGCTCGGGTGTTTGATGGGGAGGACCTGGCCATGGAGGCCGTGCTGGCCGACCGGATCGAGGCCGGCGACATCGTGGTGATCCGCTACGAGGGACCCAAGGGTGGCCCGGGAATGCGCGAAATGCTGGCTATTACCGGCGCCATGAAGGGTGCCGGTCGCGGCGGCGACGCAGCCCTGGTCACCGACGGCCGGTTTTCCGGCGGAACCCACGGGTTCTGCGTGGGCCACGTGGCACCAGAGGCCGTTGACGGCGGTCCGATCGCCCTAGTTGAGGAGGGCGACCGGATCCTCATTGACGTCGGGACCCACACCATCGATCTGCAGGTCGACGAGGTC
>PYIL01160024.1_pt1 | contig 23958 bp, 23 predicted proteins | sample 3578041 | NCBI WGS metagenome assembly PYIL01 (sample SAMN08408023, study PRJNA431606) | Marine metagenome isolate SA_KN192-05_S13_150m, whole genome shotgun... | biome: marine; feature: oceanic pelagic zone; material: water; isolation source: 150 m water sample, 0.2-0.8 um fraction ... | reverse complement strand
TTGCTGGCTGACGACGACCACCGCCAGTCACTAATCGCCGAGGGTCTTGCTGGGGCAAAGCCCCATACCTGGGAGGCATCGGCGGCTGCCCTGGAGCGGGCGTGGCGCCTCCTGCTTTCGGCTGACCCATGGACGGCGCGGCAGGGATTAGGGGTTCGATGATGCGCCTGCTGATCCTGACCCCGCACCTACGACCTGATTCGGCTCCAACGGGCGAGGTGGTTTCGGCGATCGTCGACGGCCTGACCGGAGCGGGGCACGAGGTGCACGTCGTGACGTCGCTGCCCTGGTATCGGAACCACCGGATCGAGGACGGGTGGCGGGGGCGTCTAGTCCGCCGGGGACACCACGGATCGGCAACGGTCACCCGGCTCCACCCGTTTCCAGGGGACAAGGGAAACCTGGTCACCCGGGCACTGGGGTTCATCGGGCTGACCGGACTGGCTACGGTGGCGGGGCTGGCTGCCCGCGGACCCTTCGACGGCGTGGTCGCCGTATCGCCGCCATTGAGCTTCGGTGTCGCCGGGTGGCTGATGGCCCGGCGTCACCGCTGCCCGATGGTGTTCAACGTGCAGGATGTCTTCCCCGACGTGGCCGTCGAGGTCGGGGCCATCGAATCGCCGCGGGCCATCGGGTTCTTCCGGTGGCTGGAGCGAGCCATCTATCGCCAGGTCGATGCCGTAACCGTCCTATCCGATGACCTGGCGGCCAACGTGACGGCCAAGCTTGGTTCGGGGGCCGGGTCAGCGGCGGGGCCAGCAGGGAGGCCAGTGGTGAGGGTGGTGCCCAACTTCGTGGACGTCGCTGCGATCCGGCCGGCTGACCACCTGACCGACTATCGGCAGGAGCACGGGTTGGGTGATCGGACGGTGGTGATGTACGCCGGGAACCTCGGCCACTCTCAGTCACTCGACCTGGTGGTGGCGGCCGCCGACCACCATCGGGATCGTCCCGAGATCGTCTACGTGGTGAACGGGGGAGGGGTCCGAGCCGACGACTTGTGGGTGGCGGCCGAGACACGGGAGAACCTGGTGGTCGTTGACTACCAGCCGCGAGAGCGGGTGTCAGAGGTTCTGGCCAGCGCCGACCTCCACCTCGTACCACTGCGAACCGGGCTGGGAGCCTCCAGCGTCCCGTCCAAGATCTATTCGGTTCTGGCCGCCGGGCGTCCGGTGATCGCCTCGGTCGACGAAGGTTCTGAGGTGGCCCGAGTTGTCGTCGAGGCGGAGGCCGGTCTGGCCGTTCCGCCCGACGATGCCAAAGCGCTCATCGCTGCGGTGGAGGAACTCATCGCTGACCCGGACCGTCGGGCCCGGATGGGTGAGGCTGGTCGTCGTTGGGCCGAGGCCTGGCGGTCACCGGATCAGATTGCCGCCACCTATGCGGATCTGATGGTCGAACTAGGGGTCTGATCTGGCCCGAGGTTTTTGGCTCCGATGATCCGGGGCCGATGATCCTAGGAGGGCCGCCGCTAGCCTCGGCGCCCATGGCACGTGGTGATTCAGCGAGCAAGGTCGCGCGCGCCGCCCGGGCAGGAGCCTCCGGCGGCACTGGTGAGCGACGGAAGATGGGGTTCTCGGCCTTGGTGGCCTTGGTGGTTGTCCTTGGCGCCTTCCTGGTCTTCTGGGCCAGGACCGATCGGGAGGCCACGTCGGCGCCACGAGTCGGTGACCACTGGCACTCCGTGTACGACGTCTACGTCTGCGATACCTTCCGGTCCAAGATTGTGCTGGAGACCGATCCCAATGGCGTCCACACCCACGGTGACGGCCTGATCCACATCCACCCGTTCAACAAGCTGGCCTCGGGTCGCGATGCCACGCTGGGTGAGTTCTTCTCGGCCTTCGGTGGTTCGATCGACGACCAGTCGTTCGTGCTCGATACCGGCGAAACGGTGGTCGAGGGCTTCGAGTGCGACGGTGAGCCGGCGGTGCTAAAGGTGGCCCGCTTTGACGCCGACGACCTGAGCCGTGCCCCGGAGGTCCTGACCGAGGACCTGGCCAGCGTCCGGTTCCTCAAGAACCGTGAGGCGTTCACCGTTGCCATGGTGCCTGAGTCAGTCGACCCCCCGGCACCGCGGACCGAACGCCTGTCTTTCCTGGACACCGTGGATCCGGAACGTCTGCGGTCGGATTCGCCGACGCTGGTCACCACGACCACCGCCGGGGACTAGCCGGTCCGGCCGTGCAGGCCGTCGTCCTCGTCGGGGGACTGGGTACCCGACTTCGTCCGCTCACCGTGGACACGCCCAAGCAGATGCTCCCGGTCGTGGACCGGCCCATGATCGAACACGTGGTGGCCCATCTGGCCGGCCACGGGGTGACCCGGGTGGTGCTGTCGCTGGGCTTCCACCCTGAGGCCTTCATCGATGGGTACCCGGACGGCACCTGTGTCGGGATGCCACTGCACTACGCCGTCGAACCCGAGCCAATGGATACGGCGGGAGCTGTGCGGTTCGCAGCAGTCGCCGCCGGAGTCGACGAGACCTTCTTGGTTCTGAACGGTGACGTCCTGACCGACCTCGACGTCTCGGCCATGGTCGCCAGCCACCGGGCGTCGGGATCGCTGGGGACCATTGCGTTGATCGAGGTCGATGACCCCTCGCGTTATGGGGTGGTCACGGTCGCGCCCGACGACAGTTCCGGCGACCTCGGGGATATGACCCAGGGCCGGGTGTCGGGCTTTGTCGAGAAGCCACCACGTGGCGAGGCGCCCTCACGCTGGATAAATGCTGGCACCTACGTCTTTGAACCGACGGTCCTCGACCGCATCGAAGCCGACCGTAGGGTGTCCATCGAACGGGAGGTCTTCCCCGCACTCGCAGCCGAGGGGAGCCTCCGGGCGGTCTGTTCGGAGGCTTACTGGCTGGACGTGGGCACACCCGAGGCCTACCTCCGGGCGCAGGCCGACCTCATCGACGGCACACGGGCCCGAATGGATCCGGTGGCCGCTACGGCCGGGGTGGCCACCACTGCTGTGGTGGAGCGGGCTGTGGTCATGTCCGGAGCCTCCGTGGGATCCGGAGCGACCGTGTGTGATGCTGTTCTCATGGAGGGGGCGGTGGTCGAAGCTGGTGCGGTGGTTCGCGATTCGGTGCTGGGGCCTGGAGCCCGGGTGGAAGAACGGGCGGTGGTGACCGGGTGGACTCTCGTCGGCCGTGGCCAGGTGGTCGGTGCCGACACCGTCGCGGACGGGGTGCGATTCCCCGACGAGGACTGACCGGTGGCCGTACTGGTCACCGGCGGCGCCGGGTACCTCGGAACCCACACTGCGGTCGCCCTCCACGAGGCGGGTCACCGGGTGGTACTGCTCGACGACCTTTCCAACTCTTCGGAGCGAGCCGTGGATGCCGTCCGCTCCCTGGTGGGAGCCGATGCCGGCAGTGACGTGCCGTTCGTGTTCGGTGATGCGGCCGACGTGGATCTGGTCTCGAGGGCCATTACCGAGCACGGCGTCGACGAGGTGGTCCATTTCGCCGCGTTCAAGTCGGTGTCGCAGTCGGTGGAGCGTCCTCTGGCCTACTTCGCTAACAACATGGGTTCGCTGATCGGTGTGGTGGAGGCCATGGAGGCCACCGGTATCCGCCGTCTGGTTTTCTCGTCTTCGTGCACCGTCTACGGCGAGCCCGCCGAGGTGCCGGTCACCGAGTCGTCGCCGACCGGGGCGGCCAATCCCTACGGATGGACGAAATTGCACGGTGAACAGTTCCTCGAGCAGGTGGCGGCGGCCGGTGGGCTGGACGTCATGCTGTTGCGTTATTTCAACCCGGTGGGCGCCCACCCGTCGGGGACCCTGGGAGAGGACCCGCAGGGGATCCCCACCAACCTCGTGCCGTTCTTGATGCAGGTGGCGGTGGGCGCCCAGGAACGTCTTAGAGTCTTTGGCGGCGATTACGACACGCCGGATGGTTCGCCGGTGCGCGACTACCTCCATGTTGTGGATCTGGCTGAAGGTCACGTGGCCGCCCTCAACGCGCTGGGGTCCAATCCCGGTTGCACGACGCTCAATCTGGGAACCGGCCGCGGCTATTCGGTGCTCGAGGTGGTGGCCGCCGCCGAAGCGGTGCTAGGGCGTCCGGTACCCCATGAGGTGGTGGGTCGCCGGCCGGGTGACGTGGCCCGTATCTGGGCTGGAATCGACCTGGCCGAACAGGTGCTGGGCTGGTCCGCTACCAGGGACCTCACAGAGATGCTGACCGATCACTGGCGCTGGCAGGAGGCCCACCCCGCCGGCTTCGGCCGATGAAGTGCGAAGAGACGTTTGACAACTGGCCGGAAGGGCTACCTGACGACTTTGGTGGGATCCCGTAGTGTCCCGACACGATGGAAGAAGATGGCTGAAGTGGAATCGGAAGTGGGCCTTGAGAGCATCGTCGATGGCGGAATCGGAGAGCACATAGAAGTCGTGTCATTGCTGGGGACCACACTTGTCTCATCGGTGGTGGAAGTCGGCGAGGTTCTCTCGGTGGCGTTGGCCGAGGGAGGGACGATCTTCTGGTGCGGTAACGGTGGGAGCGCTTCTGACAGCCAACACATTGCCGCGGAGTTGATTGGCCGATTCAAGAAGAACCGGAGGCCCCTTCGTTCCGTGGCTCTGAATACCGATACCTCTGTACTGACTTGTATCGCCAATGACTTTGGATATGACGAGGTCTTCCGTCGACAGGTAGAGGCATTGGGGCGGCCGGGCGACGTGCTGGTGGGCATTTCGACGTCTGGCCGGAGCACCAATCTCAACGCGACGTTTGAGGCAGCTAGCGCGTGCGACATGGCCACGATCGGACTGTTGGGTCGTGACGGGGGTCAAAGCCTGGCTCTCGTCGACCATTCGATCGTGGTTCCCAGCGATTCGACCGCTCGCATTCAGGAGTGTCACATTCTGATCGGGCATCTTCTCTGCGAGATCATTGAACGGGAGCTGGATCTTGCCTGACGGTGTGCCGCAGCTGGCTGACATTCACACCGTCATCTTCGACTTTGATGGAGTATTCACCGACAATCACGTACTGGTCGATGGCGATGGTCGCGAGTGGGTCCGATGCAGTCGTGCTGATGGCCTGGGTATTGACATGTTGCGGGACGCGATTGAAGGCGGCGAGTTGACGGCGGAAGTGTTCATCCTGTCGACCGAGGCGAATCCAGTGGTCTCCGCTCGTGCCAGCAAACTCCAACTTGATTGTTATCAGGGTGTTGACGACAAACTGAACTTTGTTGCCGACCGCCTCAAGTTGAGGTTCCCGAATGTCGCGGATCCTCTCAAAGGCGTGGTGTTCCTGGGAAATGATGTAAACGATTTACCACTGCTCAATCAGGTGGGGTGGTCGATAGCGCCTTCCGACGCCCATCCTGATGTTCGTTCGGTAGTTGGCGAAGTTTTCGAGGAGCGTGGAGGGGAAGCGTTCGTCCGTCGCTTCGTCGAGCGTATGTTGGGGAAGGACCGAGGCGCAGGAGGTGAAGTCGATGGATCTATATCTGATTGCTGAGATCGGCATCAACCACAACGGTGATGTTGAGATTTCTCGCCGGTTGATTGACGCTGCGGCAGAAGCAGGGTTTGACGCTGTCAAGTTCCAGAAGCGAACGGTTGACAAGGTCTATACGAGCGAGTTTCTCGACAGCCCTCGAGAAAGCCCCTGGGGGTCGACCCAGCGGGAACAGAAGGAGGGGCTCGAGTTCGGAAGGCCTCAATACGAGATCATCGCCGCCCACTGTGAAGATGTGGGAATCGGATGGTCAGCCTCCGCTTGGGATGTCGATGCCCAAAGGTTCCTCCGAGAGTTCGACCTGCCGTTCAATAAGGTCGCTTCGGCGATGCTCGGCCACCAGCCGCTTCTGCGGGAAATAGCGTCCGAGCAACGCCGCACACTGATCTCGACGGGTATGGCCACTCTCCAGGAGATCGATGCAGTTGTCGACCTCTTCCGATCGAGCGACTGTCCCTTTGAACTCCTGCATTGCAACAGCACGTACCCGATGCCTGAGGAGGAGGCGAATCTCCGGTGCATCCCGATGCTCCGAGACCGTTACGACTGCGACGTCGGATACTCAGGGCACGAGTCATCTGGTATCAAGGTGTGTGTGACCGCAGTGGCAATGGGTGCAACGACGATCGAGCGCCACATCACGCTGGATCGAGCGATGTATGGGTCCGATCAAGCCGCATCTCTCGAGGCGGCGAGTCTGGGTTCGTTTGCAGAGGCGGTCCGAGCTGTGCCGGCAATGATGGGTACTGGAGAAAAACGCATCTCCGATGCTGAACTCTCGGTTAGGGAGAAGTTGCGAGTCGAGGTCCTTGACTGAAGTCGTTGCCCTCGTGCCGGCTCGCGCCGGCTCGAAGGGCGTACCCAGGAAGAACGTGCGACTTCTTGGTGGTCGGCCGTTGCTTTCATGGACTATTGCCGCCTGCCGGCGGACCCCGGCGATCGACCGCGTGATCCTTTCTACAGACTCGATGGATTTCGCCGCTCTAGGGCGCGACCTCGGGGCGGAGGTCCCATTCCTCAGGCCAGCGGAGATCTCGGACGATCAGTCCACCGATTATGAGTTCGTGACCCATGCGCTGGACCACTTGGTGAGCGAAGGAGCAGAGCCGAAGATTGTCGTGCACATGAGACCGACGACTCCCTTTAGGTTGCCAGCCTTGGTAGACGAGGCCGTACGCCAGTTCCAGACTTCTGCTGGTGCGACGGCGATGCGGTCGGTACATGAAATGCCAGAGTCCGCATGGAAGTCGTTCGAAGTAGATGACGGGCTGCTTTGTCAACTCGGTGAGACCCAGACGAATCTTGACGCAGCCAACCTCGCCAGGCAGGCATATCCGAAAACGTACGCGGCGAATGGTTACGTCGATGTCCTTGATGTTGCCTTCATCCGGGATTCAGGGATGCTCCACGGCGATCGTGTGCTCCCCTTCTTGACCGAGGTGGTCACCGAAGTGGACACCGAGCACGAGTTCCGCCTGCTGGAATACCAGTTGGATCAGAATCCTGAGATCGCATCAGAACTCTTTGGGTGAGGACTTGTATGCCTGACATCGAATTCTCGCTTGACCCGCAGTCCGTGCCAACGGTGGAGACGGAGAATCGGTCTATCCACACCGCGATCCCCGCTCCGGGAACCCGGGAGATCCTTGAACGGTTGGCGGCCGTTGAATCCCGGTCCATGCACGGTCAACTTCCCCTGGTGTGGGACCGGGCGGAGGGTCACAACGTCTACGACGCCGCCGGAAACCGGTGGATCGACATGACGTCCACGATCTTCGTCGCCAATGTTGGCCATTCGAATCAGCGTGTGGCTCAGGCACTCCGGGACGCGATCGACCGGCCGCTCCAGAGTTGCTATGCCTACGGGAATGAAGTCAGGGCGCGCTATCTCGAGCGCCTGACGGCGTTTGCTGGTTTTCCATTCGAGAAGGCGTTTCTTCTGTCAGCCGGAACCGAGGCGACCGAGGCCGTTTTCAAGCTCATGCGAATGCATGGCCAGTCAGTTGGTCGAAGACGGCTAGGCGTTGTGTGCGTTGAGGGCAACTGGCACGGTCGCACTCTCGGCGCCCAGATGATGAGTGGAAATCAGGGTCAGAAAGCTTGGGTCGGCTATCAGGACGCTGACATTCACCACATTCCCTTTCCCTATCCGTGGGAGGTCGCAGAAGGGCAGGGTGCGGCGTTTCTGGTCCGTTCGTTAGAGGCGCTCGCTGAACGTGGTCTGGACCCGGCGAAGGACCTGTGTGGGGTCATGCTTGAGACATTCCAAGGTTGGGGGGCCGTGTTCTATCCTGAGGACTGGGTCCAGGCAATCTCTGAAGAGTGCCAGCGGCACGGCCTTTTGCTGGCATTTGACGAAATGCAGTCGGGGTTCGGTCGGACTGGGCGGCGTTTCGGCTACGAGCACTATGGGGTTACGCCGGATCTCCTTGCCTGCGGGAAGGGAATGGGGGGAGGAGTCCCGCTCTCAGGCGTTCTGGGTCGAGCCGAAGTGATGGACCTGCCGGGAGTGGGCAACATGAGTAGTACCCATTCGGCGAACCCATTGGTCTGTTCGGCCGGCCTGGCGGTCTTAGATGAACTCGACGGTAGAGATCTCATTAGAGAGTCCGAGCGCCGGGGGGCGTTGATGCATCGCGCACTCGACGACATGATGCAGGCTCACCCCGGCCGAATCGACAGCATTCTGGGGCGCGGGATGATTGCTGCCATCCTCGTTCGGGATCCGGAAACGGGCGCTCCCGATTCGGCTTTTGCGAGTCGCGTGTCGGAGCGTGCGATGCAGAAGGGTGTGCTTGTGGTGCACACCGGACGCGAATCGATCAAGTTGGGGCCGCCTCTCACCATTTCCGATGAGGCTCTCATCGAAGCGGTCGCAGTGATCGAGGAGTGTGTTCAGGAGTGTGAGGTCGAATGATGAGCCTCCGACACGTGGGGATCGTGGTCTCTGATCTGGAGGCGTCGGTTCGCTTCTGGTGTGAAGGTGTCGGATTCGTCGAGTCGCTGCGGTCGGACGAGGGTGGAGAGATCCTCGACTCGGTACTCGGGATGAGTGGCGTAGACGTCACAACGGTCAAGCTTGATGCCCCTGGCGGGGGTCGGATCGAACTCCTACGGTTCCGGTCACATCCTGGAGGGAGTTGGTGGGGAGGGTCGCCGGCGACGACAGGGCTCACTCATGTGGCCTTGACCGTTCTGAACCTGGAGCACCTCTTGGAGAGAATCGTTCGATTCGGTGCGAAACCAGGGCCCGTGGAGGTCGCTTCAGATGGTCGAGTGCGATTCTGCTACTGCCGCGGGCCAGAAGGCGTTCTTCTGGAGTTGGTGGAGGAACTGGTGTGACGATCGCTGAAGTCGATGCCGCATGTTGACAGTCACTCGTGAAGAGTCAGAGAACCTTGAACCTGATGTTGGTCGCTCGTAATGACTTCTAGAGTCGGGGTCATGCAGGGTCGCCTGTCTCCTCCGGTGGCAGGGCGGATTCAGTCGTTTCCGTGGGGGCGATGGGAGGCGGAGTTTGAGATGGCGGCGTCCCTTGGGCTTGCGTTCCTCGAGTGGACTCTCGATGCTGATCGTCTTCGAGAGAATCCGCTTATGACCTCCGAAGGGCGCGCGACCATCGAAGAGTTGTCGAGGTTTCATGGCGTCGGCGTTCCTTCAGTCACAGGGGATTGCTTCATGCAGGCACCTCTATGGAAGGTGACCGGGCCGGGGCGTGAGGGCCTTGAAGACGACATGTTGGCCGTGCTGGGTTCCTGTATCGATGCCGGAGTGTCAATGATCGTCCTTCCTCTGGTGGATGGCGGTTCGATCGCTGACAAGTCTGAGGAACAGGTCCTTGTTGACTTTCTTCAGCGCAGAGTCACCCCGATTCTTGGGTCGGAGATGAGACTTCTCTTCGAGTCAGATCTCGGTCCCGAACAGTTGGGTAAGTTCATGGAACAACTTGATCCCGTTTGCTACGGAATTAACTACGACATCGGCAACAGTGCCTCGCTCGGGTACAACCCTCGTGATGAGTTCCGGGCTTATGGAGCCTGGATCGGAAACGTTCATGTCAAGGACAGGGCATTGGCCGGAACCACCGTGCCGCTCGGAGAGGGAGCAGCTGACTTCGATACCGTCTTCGGGGAGTTGGGGCAACTCGGCTATGACGGCAACTTCGTGCTTCAGACGGCCCGGGATGTGGGCGGCGACGACCTTGGCGTGGCGGCCCGTTATGCATCGATGACTGAAGAGTGGATTCGGCGGCACTGTGTCTGAGGAAGAGTCCGGACTGCGATGCCTAGTTACGGGGTCGACCCGAGGAATCGGGCGGGCAATAGCTGAACGCCTTCTCAGCGAGGGATCCATGGTGGCGGTGAACGGACGCTCATCGTTGACTGTGTCCGACTTGGTCGGCAGACATCATCGGGCAATCGCCGCTCCGGGTGACGTTTCCTGCCCAAGCGGCGCAAAGACAGCGGTTGATGCCGCATTGGCGGACATGGGAGGGCTGGACCTCCTCGTCTGCAACGTCGGTGGTGGGGATTCGGTTCAACCTGGAAAGGAGACACCTGAGGAGTGGCAACGTGTGTTCGCCCTCAACCTCTGGTCAACGACGAACGTCGTCGAGGCAGCACGGTATGCACTGGCTGACGGTGGTGGCTCCGTGGTCTGCATCTCGTCCATCTGCGGTTCGACGGTTGTTGAAGGAGCGCCTCTCACCTACTCAGTGGCGAAGGCTGCTCTTCACGCATACGTCAGGGGAATCGCCGCCACCTTGGCGTCCGAGGGTGTCAGGATTAATGCCGTGGCGCTGGGCAATGTCATTCACGAAGGCTCTGTCTGGGAGCGGCGCTCTATCGATGATCCGGAGGGAGTCGAGGCCTTGCTGAGAGAGGGTGTGCCTGTCGGTCGACTTGGGACTCCAGAGGAGGTTGCCGGGCTCGTTGCCTGGCTCGGCTCGGACAGGGCCGGTTTCGCGACGGGCTCTGTCTGGACGTTCGATGGTGGACAGGCGCGGCTGTGAGTCGACCGTCGTTGCCGGGCGCCTTTGACCTCGGAGGGCGGACCGCCCTGATCACTGGCGCCGCCGGAACGCTCGGCAGGCAGCATGCCCTTGCTCTTTTGGAGATTGGGGCGCGGGTCGTCATTACCGATGTCGATGAGGCTCAACTGGATGAGGCCCGTGCCGAAATTGAGTCAGTTGGTCATGGTGGCGTGCTGGCAGCCGAGGTAATGGACGTTAGGGACGAGGAATCGATTATCTCGGTAGCTGACCAGATGGAGGCCGGCGGGGGGATTCAGATTCTGCTAAATAATGCCGCGGTTGATGCCAAAGCCAAGGACGATCAATCCTTGGCGGGGAATAGGTTCGAATCGTTCCCTGTCGAGCGTTGGAACCAAGAGGTGGCCGTCGGCTTGACCGGAGCCTTTCTGTGCAGCCGAGAATTTGGAACACGTATGGCGGCCCATGGAGGCGGAGTGATCCTCAACATCGCCTCTGACCTCTCGGTCATCGCTCCGGATCAACGGCTCTACCGCCTAGATAATCCACCCCCTGAAGGACAGCCGGTGAAACCCGTGACCTACTCGGTGGTCAAGGCTGGCATCGTTGGCCTGACCATGTACCTGGCGACGTACTGGCCGGAGCGTGGGGTTCGGGTAAACGCGCTTTCCCCCGGTGGGGTGAGGGCCGGCCAAGACGACGGTTTTGTGGAGAGACTCGAGACACGGATCCCGATGGGCAGAATGGCGCAACCCGGGGAGTATCGATCGGTGGTTCAGTTTCTTTGCTCGGATGCGTCCGACTACCTGACTGGACAAAACGTAGTGATGGACGGCGGGCGTTCGGTCTGGTGATGGAGTGGTCTGAAGGTGGCTGAGCTTCGGGTCGGAATCGCGGGATATGGGGTCGTTGGTCGTCGGCGTCGCGAGGTGGTGGATTCAGACCCTCGGCTTCGGCTCGTCGCCGTTTGCGATCGAACGTTTCTCGAGGACGGGGAGTTTGACGATGGAGTCGTCTTTCGAACCGACTACAGACGCCTAATCGACGAGCCCCTTGATCTTCTGTTGGTCTGCATGACTAACGACATGGCTGCCGAGGTATCCGCGGCGGGACTCGCTGCAGGTCTGCACGTGTTCTGCGAAAAGCCCCCGGGCCGGACACTGGAGGAACTCGAGATGGTCATCGCCGAGGAGCGTCGGTCACCCGGGTTGAAGCTCATGTACGGGTTCAACCACCGATATCACGATTCGGTCCGCGATGGATTGGCTCTCCTCGAGGCCGGGGATCTTGGTCGGGTGATCAGTCTTCGTGCGCTCTACGGAAAGGCAAAGTTGGTCACCTTTGACCAGCCGGATTGGCGAACCCGACGCGCGACTGCTGGCGGGGGGGTACTCCTTGACCAGGGGATCCACATGGTTGATCTCATGAGGCTGTTCGGCGGCGAATTCAAGGAGGTGCACAGCTTCGTCTCCAACGATCACTGGGGATACGACGTTGAAGACAATGCGTATGCGTTGATGCGAACGGGCGATGGGGTCGTCGGATCTCTTGTCTCTTCGGCGACGCAGTGGAGGCATCGCTTCAGCCTCGAGGTGAACCTAGAGCGGGGTGGGCTTACCCTCGGTGGACTGATCACCGGAACCAAGAGTTACGGAGCCGAAACCTTGGCGGTGGTCCACGCTAATCCAGACGCCGATCGGGGCGATCCACGTGAACACCTCACTCGGTACAATCAGGATCTGTCATGGGCACGTGAACTGGACGCCTTTGCCAACTACATCTTGGAGGATGGTTCCGTGGTTAGCGGGAGTTCGGCTGATGCCTTGGCGACCATGAAGCTTGTGTTCAGAATCTATTTCGCTGACCCAGCATGGAGGGCCGAACATGGGATCGCAGACCCCGGCCACTAGCGTCGCTGGAATCTCTGCCGTCGATCCGGCAGGATTCGCGGATGAATATTTCGCGCATCTGGCCAATGTCCTGGGCCGGATTGATAGGCGCGAGGTCGGGGCTTTTATCGAGACCCTTCTAGATGCCCGTGAACGCGGATCAAGGATCTTCTTCATTGGAAATGGCGGGAGCGCGGCGACGGCTAGCCATTTTGCAAATGACGTTGCCATTGGGTCGGGAGACTATGAACGACCATTTCGCGCTCTGAGCCTGACGGACAATGTGGCGGTTCTCACGGCGCTCGGAAATGACTTTGGTTACGAGGAGGTCTTTGTACGGCAGTTGCGGGTGCTGGCGGAACAGGATGATGTGGTGGTGGCGATCTCCGCATCGGGTAACTCCCCGAATCTGGTGATGGCATTGGAGTATGCGGCGGAATTTGGCTTGCGGTCGGTTGCCCTCACCGCGTTCGATGGCGGTCGGATCAGGGCGATGGCGGATCAGGGTGTGCATGTTCCTACCGAGCTGGGTGAGTACGGCCCAGCTGAGGACGCGCACATGGTGCTCGACCACTTGATCGGAGCGTTCTTGATGCGCGTCGTCCGTTCAGGTCAGACCGGCGACACTGAGAGATAGTTCTCTTGTCCCTTCAAGGTCGAACAGTCGTGGTGACTGGTGCCAGCCGAGGTATCGGTCAGGCGATTGCCAGGAGGTTCCTGCAGGAGAACGCCCGGGTTGTCGGGACCCGAACCTCGGTAGCGCAGGAACCAACTGTCGGTCCCTCTGCCGAAGAGCCGTGTGACGAGTGGATTGTCGGCGACTTCACGGATCCAGCCGACATCGCAAGTTGTGCGGAGCGTCTTCGAGATATCAGGCCAGATATTTTGGTGAACAACGCTGGCATCAATGTGGTGAGTCCGCTGGTCGAAATCGACCTAGAGGACTTTGCGCGGGTCCAGATGGTGAATCTCCATGCTCCGCTCGCCTTCTGTCAGGCGGTGGTTCCCTCCATGCGAGAGCGGGGATGGGGAAGGATCGTCAACATCGCGTCCATCTGGGGCGTCGCGAGTAAAGCTCACAGGGCCTCCTACTCGGCGAGCAAATTCGGACTCGACGGCCTAACCGTCGCTCTGGCCGCGGAGCACACCCGTGACGGGATCCTGGCTAATTGTGTCGGTCCGGGATTCATTGACACGGAATTGACACGGTCGACCCTTGGGGACGAGGGCATCCGGTCCATGGTCGCAGCGGTGCCGGCCGGCCGGCTCGGGACCGCAGCGGAGGTGGCATCACTCGTTCTGTGGCTGGCGAGCGAAGAGAACACCTTCGTCGCCGGCCAACATCTGGTGGTCGACGGAGGCTTCACCCGTGTCGGGTGACCTCCAGATCGAGTCTCATCAGGGCCCCTACCGGGTTTCCTTCGGCGCCATTACAGAGGCTGGGCTTCTCGGTGACGGGCAGGCGGTCAATCGACATCTCATCGATGCCAACGTCGCCCGGCTCCATGGAGATGTCCTTGCTCCGATCTTGGACAGGCCGACGACGGTGCTACTCGAGGCGACCGAGGAGAGGAAGAGCCTCGAGCAGATCGTTCCAGTGATCGAGGAACTCATCGCAGGCTCGTGTCGTCGCGACGATGTGCTGGTTGCCATCGGCGGTGGAATCGTCCAGGACATCACGTGCTTCATCGCCAGCACACTCCTCCGTGGCCTGCGTTGGCGGTTCATACCCACGACCCTGCTGGCACAGGCCGATTCCTGTATCGGGTCGAAGAGCTCAATCAATTTGCGCTCAACGAAGAATATTCTCGGGACTTTCAATCCTCCGGAGGAGGTGTTGATCGACTCTCGTTTTCTCGACACCCTTGAGCCGGAGGACGTTCGGTCGGGGATCGGAGAAATCATCAAAGTCCATGTGATCGATGGGCCTGAGACGTTCCATCGACTAGCGGAGGACTTCTCCCTGCTTGAGAACGATCGGGCGGAACTGGAGCGTTACGTGGCGGACTCGCTTCGGATCAAGAAACGGTTCATCGAAGCGGATGAGTTTGATCGCGGGCTCAGGAACGTCATGAACTATGGACACAGTTTTGGTCACGCAATCGAGTCTGCGACCGGCTTCGGAATACCTCATGGCATTTCGGTGACCATCGGCATGGACATGGCTAACCACATCGCCGGTGCCAGAGGCCTGCTCGATCTGGGATACCGGGACGCTGTGCACGAGGTCTGTCGTAAGAACTATGAGGACTCCTTGGGTGTGCCCATCCCACTCGCAGCCTTGCTCGAGGCACTGTCTCGAGACAAGAAGAATGTCGGCACTTCAGTGAATCTCATCCTCCCTTCTGGGGCTGGAGCAGGGATGGAGAAGGTCGCCGTCGAGCTCGATGAAGAGTTCCGGCGACAGTGCCAGGAGTTCCTCGAAGGCCTTCTCAGATGAATTCCAGGGATCGGGTTGCTGTCTGTTCGCGGTCATTCTCACGAAACCTCGTGTTGCGCGACGAACTCCAGAGCGGCTATCGGAAGGTCACCTTCAACGATGCGGGGCAGTCGTTGAGTGGAACCGACCTGGCGGCCTACCTCGAGGGGCACGACAAGGCGATCATTGGGCTCGAACAGATCGATGAGACGGTTCTCGAAGCAGTACCCGAGTTGCGGGTGATCAGCAAGTACGGAGTCGGAACCGACATGCTCGACTTGGAGGCCATGGCCAGACGGGGAGTGCGGCTGGGATGGACCGCTGGGGTCAATAGTCGGGCGGTCGCTGAATTGGTCATCGCCCTCACCATCGCTCTGCTCCGCGACCTCCCGGATCTGAGCAGGGGGATCGAGCGCGGTGAATGGCGACAGGCCATTGGCCGTCAACTCAGTGGTCGAACGGTCGGCATCGTCGGTTGGGGGAGCATCGGGCGCGACCTCGCCGACCTTCTGGTGCCATTCGGCTGCCGAGTTCTGGCCACTGATGTGAGAGATGTCGATACCGAGTGTCGACTGGCCGGGGTGGAGTCGCTCGCATTGGAGGCTCTTCTGTCCGAAGCAGACGTGGTGACTCTTCACGTCCCCCTGACGGAGGGGACCGAAGGTCTGATCGGAGAGGCCCAGCTGGGGTTGCTCAGGCCCGACTCCGTGCTGGTCAATGCGTCTCGTGGCGGGGTCGTGGACGAGTACGCCCTCCACGATGCACTGGTGTCCGGCCGTCTTCGAGGAGCGGCGATGGACGTCTTTCGATCAGAACCACCCTTCGGGAGTCCGCTTCTAGGTCTGCCGAATTTCGTGGCCACTCCCCACATCGGGGGGAGTACGGAAGAGGCCTATCTGGCGATGGGACGTGCGGCGATTCGAGGCCTCGACGACAACGTCGTACCGGACTGCTGACCTTGCAGGTTGCCGCCCCGCTGTGTCGACTCGGGTGATGTCTGGCGGTGCTGGCTTGAGGAGCAAGTGCGGACGTGGAGCGGCCATCTGGGTCGTGAACGGAGACAACGGATAACGGTTGCCTGATGAGCGGCCTGTTAGCGGAACAGGTCGTCGGCAGGATCCCGGACTACGTCGGCTAACACGCCGCCGTCGCCAAACCACGACGGGTGGATCCCTCGCACGATGGCCACTGGCACGCCGTCGGCCTTGCCCATCACCAACTCGGCGGCCGAGGCGATCTCGTCGACTACGGCAACCTCGGTGACTTGGAGTTCCCGCCCCAGGGCATCGCTGGTGCCCCGGAGGTCGACCACCGGCCGGAGCCCGGCGCAGCCGATGGCTACGTCGGTGACCCCACGCCGCCACGGCCGGCCGAACGTGTCGCTGATCACCACGGCCACGTCGACACTGAACCGGTGGGCCAGCGCGTCGCGGACCCGGCGGGCCGAACGGTCCGAGTCAACCGGGAGGAGAGCAGCTCGACCGGCCTCTACGTTGGACAGGTCGATGCCGGCGTTGGCACACACGAATCCGTGCTCCGTCTCGCTGATGATCAGGTCACCTCGACGCCGGAGCACCCGGACTGACTCGCGTTCTACCAGCGGCTTGTGTCCGACCTCGGGGTCTACGTCGACCACACGGTCCTCAGCCTTGGAGACCACCTTCTGGGTCACCACCAGCACGTCGCCGTCTCGGAGGCCGTCACTGGTCTGCCGTGCCGCCTCGGCGATTATGGATGCCAGGTCGTCGCCGGGGCCGATCTCTCCGATGCCGGTCATCGGGATGATGACCAATGGGCCGCTCATCGTCGCTGCTCCGTTTGTGGGTTTCCCGACAGGGTCGAGGAGAGGATGGTCCGACAGAGGTCGGTGGCCACCCTGATATCGGTCATCACCGTCGGGGTGACCACGCACTCCATGCCCTCGACCTCGACGGCATCGGCCTGGGCGGCGTCGGCGTCGTCCACGACCAGGGTGGCTGCGATGTCCCGGTAGAGGCGGGCCACGCCGACCACTGTCGGTTCATGGCCTAGTTCACGCAGCATCCGCTCGGCGGGGCCCTTCAGGGCTGCGCCGGCCACTATGGGCGACACGGCGACTACGTCGTCTCGGCGGGCGGCCAATGCGTCGCTGATACCGGGAACGGCGACTACTGGCCCGATTGACACGATTGGGTTGGACGGGGCGACGACCACGGTGTCGGCTGAGGTGATGGCATCCAGCACGCCGGGTGCCGGGTGGGCCTGGTCCACCCCGTCGAACCGCACCGCGGAGATTGGGACATCGTGACGGAGTCCGACGAAATAGTCTTGGAAACCGACCTCGGTACCGGCGGCCAGTGTCACCATGGTGGCCACCCGATCCTCGGTCATGGGGAGGAGACGGGCGTCGATGTCGAACGCCCGGGTGATCTCGGTGGTCACCTCGGTCAGCCCGACGCCTTCGGCAAGACGGCCGGTCCGGTGGAGGTGGGTTCCGAGGTCACGGTCACCCAAGCGGAACCAGGCGGGCTCGCCTAGGCGTTGGAGAGCGTCCATTGCGTGCCAGGTTTCGTCGGCCAGACCCCAGCCTGTGTCGGGGTTCACCGCCTCGGCCAACGTGTAGGTCACGGTGTCGAGGTCTGGTGAGATCGACAGGCCGTGGAGAACTAGATCGTCGGCGGTGTTGACGATCGCCGTGACTTCGTGGGCCGGCACGGCTTTGACCATGCCCTGTAGCAGGCGTGCTGCTCCCACCCCTCCGGCCAGGACGGTGATCATCGGTTTAGGAGAGGTTCCGGAGGTGACCCTCGAGCAGGGCCATGTCGGCGTCAACCATCATTTCGACCAAGTTGACGAAGTCGACGGTGGGTCGCCAGCCAAGGCGATCGGCGGCTAGGGAGGCGTCTCCGACCAGCAGGTCCACTTCGGCGGGCCGGTAGTACTTCTGGTCGACGACTACGTGCTCCTCCCAGTTCAGGCCCACCCGGGAGAAGGCGATCTGACAGAACTCTCGGACGGTGTGGGTCTCGCCGGTGCAGATCACGAAGTCCTCGGGCTCGTCCTGCTGCACCATCCGCCACATTGCGTCCACGTAGTCGCCCGCGTAGCCCCAGTCCCGCTTGGCGTCCAGGTTTCCGAGGCGCAATTCGGTCGCCTGTCCGAGGGCGATCTGGGCCGCGCCGTGACTAATCTTGCGGGTAACGAATTCGAGGCCTCGGCGGGGGCTCTCGTGGTTGAAGAGCATCCCCGAGCAGGCGTGCAGGCCGTAGCTCTCGCGGTAGTTCACGGTGATCCAGTGGCCATAGACCTTGGCCACCCCATAGGGGCTCCGGGGATGGAAGTGGGTGGATTCGGTCTGCGGGACCTCTTGGACCTTGCCAAACATCTCGCTGGAACTGGCTTGGTAGAAGCGGATTGTCGGATCGACGAGGCGGATGGCGTCGAGCATGCGGGTCACGCCTAGGGCCGTGGTTTCACCCGTCAGGACTGGCTGGCCGAAGGACGTTTGGACGAAGGACTGAGCGGCCAAGTTGTAGACCTCGTCCGGAGCGTGTTCACGGATGGCCTCGACTATGGACAACTGGTCCAGGAGGTCTCCGGAATGGAACTCGATCCGGCCCATGAGGTGGGCTATGCGTTCATAGTTGACCGTGGAGCTCCGTCGGACCATGCCGACGACCTCGTACCCGCGATCAAGCAGGAACTCGGCCAGGTAGGAGCCGTCCTGTCCAGTGATTCCGGTGATGAGGGCGCGCGGCGCCTTGGTGGTCTCGGTCATGGGTTCAGTTTGCCGGGGAGGATTGACTAAGGCGCCGTCGGGCATCGTCCAGCACTTCAGGCAGCGTGGATTCCAAGTTGAGTAGGGGCTCCCAGCCGGTGTCCCGCTTGATCGCCGAGGCATCGCCGCGGAGTTCTGGAAGGTCTACTGGGCGGTACAGATCCGGGGCGTCCACCGGTTCGATCGGGCAGGCGGCCAGAGAGAGGAGCACTTCGAGGAGCGACCGGATTGAGACGGCTCGACCGGAGCAGACGTTGTAGGCCGTGTCTGGCTGGCCGCTTATGGCCAACAAGCGGTAGGCCCTGACTACATCCCGAACATCGGTGAAGTCCCGTCGTGCATCGAGATTTCCCACCTGGATGGAGGTCTCGCCACGAACTTCACACCGGGCGATCCGCAGTGCGAGCGCCGAGCAGACACCTGCCTCTCCCTGGCCGGGCCCCAAGTGGTTGAAGGATCTGGCGCGAACGACGTCTTGTCCATGTCCGATGTGGGCTTGTTGGGCGATTAGGTCGGCCATTGCTTTGCTTGCTGCGTAGGGCGATGCGGGTCGGAAGGGTGCGGTCTCATCGATGGGCAGTTCGTCCGCCGTGACGACGCCATAGACATCGGCACTAGTCACTGTCACCACTCGACCCACCCCCACCCTCCTGGCTGCGGCTAGAAGATGGTGGGTTCCCTCGGCATTGACCCGGATGGTGGTGGCCGGTTCGGACCAGGATCGAGCGACATCGGCCTGACCGGCTAGGTGGAAGACCACGTCGGGAAGGTGGTGTCCGAGCAACTCGGCGAGTCCATCCTGATCAAGCACGTCCGGCCCACCTGACGACCGGTCGGTAGACACCACCTCGTCGCCCTCGGAGAGAAGGTGGTCGACCAGGTGTCGGCCCACGAATCCGGCGGCACCGGTGACTACTGCTCTCATTGGTCGATCGCCATCGGTTGGGCCTGAGGGGAAGCGTGCACCGGAGCATCGTAGGAGGCGCCGCCGTGTGGATGTCGCCCGGGTGGGGACATGGTGCGGAAGTAGTGTCGGAATACCGTGGATGTCGCACTCCCTTCTGTCGGCGGCCAGCTGGACTCCGCCGGTGCAGGCAGCCCGCCGGCGCCCCGGCCGGCGTCAGCCCCGGTGTTGGCCATGGTGGTGGTAGATGACGAGGCCCCGGCTCTCGAGGCAGTTCTGGCCGGCTTGTTGGCTCAGGACCATGCTCGGATTGAGGTACTGGTCGTGGACGTTCGACCGAGGGGTGACCGGGTGGGCAACGAGCTGGACGGCCCACTGTCTCTGGTGGAGCGGGTCGGGATGATCGCCCCATCGTCGTTAGTCGTTTGTTCGCCGGGTGTGTCGGGTCACGGTCCGGCGGTGGCAACCGGATTGCGAGCCCGCGCGGCTGAGCGTGCTGGGTTGCTTGATCCGCAGTTCCTGCTGTTCGTGCCGGGTCAGGTGGTGCTTGGTGATACCGCGGTTCGCCGTCTAGTCGAGCGGGCGGTGGAGGCCAACGCTGGGGTGGTCGGGCCCAAGGTCGTTGGACCCGATGGGGCTTTGGAGGAGACTGGTTGGTGGTTCGATCCGCTTGGGTCGCCCGTTCCTGTGGTCCCCGAACCTGAACCCGATCAGGGACAGCGCGACGTCGACTTTCAGCCTGACGCGGTGGCTGGCGCTGCGTGGATGGTTCGTGCCGACTTGTTCACGGAACTGGGAGGCTTCGACTCCGATGGGGTGGATGGGACCGGGCATCTGGAGTTCTGCCAGCGGGCCCGGGCCGCGGGCGCAGCGGTTGCCGTGGTTCCGTCGGCGGTGGCCCGTCGGGTGGGGGTGCCCGACTCGGTGCGGCATCCGCCGACGCTGGTGTGGCCGAGGTTCCGACTGCGTCATTTGATGGCGTTGCCGCTGACCGGCCTGCTCGTACGGCTTCCCGTCCTGATAGTGGCCACGCTGGTCGGCGTTGTCTATGGCATCGGCACCGGCCGCTTCCGCCATGCCCGCGGACTACTGGGGGCATGGCCGTGGAACCTCCGTCGGCTTGGGTCGGCGCGTCGACAGATTGGAGTCGACACGATCGGGCCTCCGTCGGCCGTAGTGAGCGACCATCGGGGGTCCTGGTGGCTGGCGCTCCGCCGGGTGGCCACCGGGCGGGTGCTGGCGGGGGATGACGACCGATCTGATGGACCTGGGCATCTGAACAGTGTCTTCGGTGCAGTGTTCGGACCGGGTGGCTTAGCCATCATGATCGCCGTTGCGGTACTCGGCTTCGGGTCCCGGTCGCTGGTTGTCGACGGCCTCTCTCCGGTTGGACGCCTCCAGTGACTGCCGGCTAAATCGGGCGATCTGCTTGCCGCGTGGTGGGCCGGGTGGCGGTCCACTGGTACGGGCACGTCGGGTTCGGGACCCGACGGCCTAGGTCTGGTCGGGCTGGTGGCCGGGATCTGGCCGTATTCGGTTGACTCTCTATGGACCGTGTTGGTACTCGGGTCGTTCGCCGTGGGGGCGTTCGGCATCTGGCGACTGGTCCGGCCGGTCGGCGGTGGCCGTTCCCGTGCCGTCGCTGTGCTTGTCTACCTGGCCGTCCCGATCCCTTACGAAGCGCTGCGTACCGGGCGTCTAGCTCCATTGGCCGCCTATGCCGTAATGCCGTGGCTGGTTTGTCGGCTGGCCGGCGCCCAAGCCATGGCTCCCTACGGCCTGCGGGGCGGTGAACCTGGTCCCGGGGCTCGTCTGAGGAGTCTCTGGTCCGACGTGCTGGTCACCGGACTGGCATTGGTGGCGCTAGTGGGAGTGGACCCGATTTTGCTAGTGCCGGCGACAGCCGTCGTGGTGGGCCTTGTGGTGGGAACCACCCTGTCAGGTACCGCGAACGGGTTGCTCCGGTTGTCGATGGTGGTGGGTGGTGGCGCAGTGCTAGCGGCCGTGGTCCACCTGCCGACAGTGCTCTCGGTCTCGGGGTCCGATGGTCGCGGGTGGGCTGGTTGGCTGGGAGGGTCGACCGCTGGCGGGTGGGGCGCCACTGATTCGATCGGTCTCAAGGGGATCCTTTCCTTGGATACCGGGGTGGACGGCCTGTCCGCGGCGATGGCGTTGTTCATCCTCCCGGTGCTGGCCCTCGTTGCGGCTCGGGGTCGACACCTCTCGGTGGTGATCCGGGCCTGGTTTGTGGCGGCGGCGGGAGCGTCGCTGCTGGTGATGCTGGACCGGGAGTGGCTGGGTGACAGTGGGTCAGCCCTGCGGGCGGTGGACCCCGGGGTCCTTCTGGTAGTGGTGGCGGTCGGTCTGGCTTGGGCATCGGCTGCCGGCGTGGCCGGGCTCGGCTCTGACCTAGCTCACCTCGCCCGACAGATTCACACGGGTCGGGCGGCCCGGATGGCACGAAATGGCCTCCTGGGCGTCGTGGTCGCCGCTCTGTCCGTCGGGGTACTGCCCGTGCTGGCTGGGTCCTTCGCCGGTGATTGGGGAACAGCGCGAACCGACCTGGCATCGGTGCTACCCGGGACCGGTGGTCGACTCGTCGATGGGCAGTCGGTCCGCGGCGGAGTAGCTCGCGTGCTCTGGCTGGGTGATCCCACGGTGCTACCCGCTGCAGGAATCCCGCTGACGTCTCCTGGTGGCCGTTCCGGCCCCCTGGGCCCGCTGGCCATGGCGGTCACCGATGGCCTCCCGGATCTATCCGACCAGTGGACGCCGGGGGAGACGGCCGGTTTGGCTGAGTTGCGTTCAGCCCTGAACTCAGCACTGGATGGCGCTACCCACCGACTGGGCGCCGACCTGGGGCGATGGGGGGTGGCCAACGTGGTGGTGGTCAGCCGTTCGGCGCCTGTACCCGAGCCAGGGATCGAACGATTGGTGCCCGACCGCTTGCTCGAGGTCCTGGCCCGTCAACTCGACCTGGAGCGCGTGGAGGCGGTAAACGGGGCTTTGGTCGTCTATCGGAACACCACGGTGGAGGCGCCGTTCTCAGTGGTGCGAGACCGGAACCGGCGGGTCGTTCCTGCTCTCGTTGAGCGCCGCTCCATGGGAGACCTCGTCATCGAGGTGCCCGCCGATGGCGCGCTCCGGTGGATGATCGGCCCGGACGATCGATGGCGGGTCCAAGTAGATGGTCGTCCGGCGACCGTGCTGGCGTCGGGGGATGCTCACGGGGTCGACCAGCGCCCATCGGTCCGGGTGGGGGCCGGGAGCGTGGTCTCTCTGAAACTCGACGAGGGTCAGTCGACGGGGCGGCGTCGGCTCCAACTGGTGATGGCCGGCTTACTCGTACTACTGGCCAGTTGGGCACGGACTTCCCGAGATGCTTCCCTGGCCGGCGAACGGGCACGGGTAGACCGGTGATCGCTACACGGTGGCCAGCAATCGCTGTGCTTGCAGCGATGGTGGTCGCGTCCGGAGCGGCATCGTCGGGTCCGGAGGATCGGGTGGATGCTGGTGACCGCCCCGAGGCGCGGTCCGCAGTATCCCTGGACAGGACGTCGACGGCTCTCTGGTTCTGTACGGGCCCTACTGACGATCTGGTGGAAGTCGATGCTCGGACCGTTGAGGTAGTTGGTATCTCCGCTTCGCCCACCGAGGGCCGGGTGACGGTGGTTGACGAGACTGGTCGGGCCGTCGAGCGAGCTTTCCGGATCGATCCCGGGGGCCGTCTGGAAGTATCGCCGGGTCAGTTCGTGTCGGGAGCAGTGTTCGCTGGGGTCACCGTTGAGGTCCGGGGCGGGGCTGCCGTGGTGGGCCAGACGGTATCGGGCCCGGACGGCGTGGACCGGCGGCCCTGCACTACCCGAGCTGCCGACGCCTGGGTGGTTCCGTGGTCGACCACGGCACGGCCCGGGAACCGGGCCTGGGTGTTGCTCCACAATCCCTTCCGGGCTGCGGCGGTGGCCGACCTTCGATTCGTTGGAGACCTCGGCCGTCGGGAGACCTTGGACTCTCAGGGGGTTGTGGTGCCCGGCCGTTCGGTGGTCGCCTACGACGTTACGGAACGGATCGCCGATTCAGCGGTCGTCTCGGCCACCGTGGACGTCCGGGTGGGGCGACTGGTGGTTGCCCGACTTCAAGTGTCGGATGGTTCGGGACCCATGACTACCCGTGGTCTGGACCTTGCTCCCGGAGTACCGGAGATGGCGACTCGGGCCTTTGTTCCCGGCCTTGCTAGGACCGGCGACGCAATCAATGGGGGAGCCGTGGTGGTCCTGAACGCCGGGGTGGAGCCGGTGGAGGCCGAGGTGGTGGTCCGGACAGCCGAACAGGACCACGGGGTGGAGCCGTGGCGACTGGTGCTCCGCTCCGGGCAGCGCCATGTCGTGGACCTAGACGACGGTCGTCTCGAGGGGATTGGACCGTTCGGGGTGGAGGTGCGCACGTTGGACGGTCGACCCATCGCTGCGTCGGTGCTGCAGCGGTTCGGAGAGGTAGGGGGCCTGTCGGTCCGACCG
>PYIL01017156.1_pt1 | contig 24574 bp, 23 predicted proteins | sample 3578041 | NCBI WGS metagenome assembly PYIL01 (sample SAMN08408023, study PRJNA431606) | Marine metagenome isolate SA_KN192-05_S13_150m, whole genome shotgun... | biome: marine; feature: oceanic pelagic zone; material: water; isolation source: 150 m water sample, 0.2-0.8 um fraction ... | reverse complement strand
TAGTTCTTTGCCCAGCATGCCAGTTACAGAAAATATAGATGATGTGGAAGTTTTTTTTGCTGAGTTGCAACTTAATAATAAAAACTGATCAAGGAGTTAAGGATATGGAGATAGTTAATTTGGTTGGGGGAGTTCAAGTCCCCCCTCCGACACCAAATAATCACCTAGAAACAGGGCAACTTTCTCTGTATTAAAAGCCCTCTGAAGTGCATATTCATCAGCTTTAAGTAATGATTAACAATGGATGACAAGTACGACGTAGTTGAACTCGCAGTTGAACGAACTGTGGGTATCAAAGTTGCTTTCGCTGACAACTACTCAGCGGAGATCGATTTAATGACTTTGAGACTAATTTGCCCTTGTGCTATGTGTCGCTCATTGCGTGAGCGAGGAAAAGCAGCTTGGCCACAATCTGAAGGTTCTCAAAAACTTTCCATACGAGATGCCCAATTTCATGGAGCTTGGGGTGTGAACATTACTTGGAGCGACGGGCACAATGCAGGAATATACACTTTTCAGTTTTTAAGAGAAATTGCAGAATCTCATTTGCATAGTGGACTGGATCTTCCATGAATTGTGCATTTGTAATTGGGAACGGTACCCAGCAGAGACGAAACCACCATCCACTCCGCCAAAAACCCCATTTCTTCCGCTAAAAACGAATCTTTGCAGTTCCTGCGAAAAACATCTTGAAGGGCATGAAAAGTTTTGCGGAAACTGCGGAACTAAAGTCAGTGCCGGATGATGACTGGGATGGAATCTGGGTCGGTGACCCAGGCGAAGAGCAGCAACTGGGGCTCGTCACCAGTGACCGTGGCATGGCGGACTCCGGTGTCGTGAAAGATGACCGCACCGGGTCCGTGGGTCGACCAGTTATCGCCCCATTGCCAGTCGGCTGTCCCACTAATCACCCAGTAGACCTCGGCCGCTTTGTGGACGTGTGGTGGATAGACCACCCCAGGACCCTGAAGGACCAGCCCGACGAACACCTTGTCGCTGAGATACAGGGCAGTCACCGCGTTCCCAGAGATGGCATCCTCGGTGCTACCGATAACCGACGAGTAGGCGTAGTTAGCCCGTAGGGCGTCCATATCTGGCTGGCCGCCATAGTCGGGGTAAGGCTGGGCCCAACTGGTCCGCCCGGCCACTATCCGGGCCAAGTCAGCCGAGACCCCTACGCCAGCCGCCAGGGCTGTCTCGAAGTGCCGGTCGACCACCGGCAGGCTAACCTGAGGAGTCGGTTCGGCCACCGTGACGTGGTCCAAGCCGCCAGCCAGCAGAGCCATAGGTCGGGCTAATCCGGGGTCACGGTTCCCCTCGGCGACGGCGAAGGCACGTAACATTTCGACAAAGGGGGCTACCACGGCTCGGAACCTAGACCCGCTTAGTCGCTCAGGCCAGTAGACGGTAGGGCTCTCAGTATCCTTCGAAGGTCGCCTTGTCCGGACCATATTGGGTCAAAGGTGTCCTGAGTCTGTGAACCGCTATTCATACTTATACGCTACTCCTGGAACAGATGGGTGCTGGTTGTTTCTTTACGTTGTTTTCTCCCACACAGAGATATGCGATGGACTGGTCGAAGTGAAAGGCTCACGCGTCCAAGTTGCCCAACGTTCACTCAGCGTCATGCCGGCGTGTCGCGCCATGAGGTCGAGTTCGGAGGGCCAGACGTACCTGTGAGGGGTCGAGATGATTTCGAGTTGGTCCTCGACCACCCGATAATGGTGCGAGACCAGAGTCTGGTTTACGACATCGTATTCGTCGAAGTGGAGTCGGGTGGGGGTTACGTGGATTGGTACGATCTTTTCGCCCGGATGGAGTCGGTGAAGTGCCGGAATGAAGTTCTCGATCACAAACCGACCGCTTGGTTCTAGGTGTTGGGCGACGTTGGCGAAGCACTTGATCTGGGCTTCCTCGGTGGTAAGGTTCGTGATCGTGCTGAAAACGAGATAAGCCAAGGAGAAATCACCCTCGATTTGGGTGGTGGCGAAGTCACCGATCGTGACCTCAACGGCTTCACCACCTGGTTTCGCCCGCATCCGCTCAACCATCGCCGGCGATAAATCGATTCCTTGAACCGAAATTCCCTTTTCGATGAGAGGAAGGGCGACGCGACCGGTGCCGATACCCAACTCAAGGGCAGGTCCGTTTCCAGCGAGTTCAGCGAGGAAGTCGACGGTGGGGTCGAGGACGTCGGGTAGGAACATCCACGGCAAAGATTCGTCATATCTCGTGGCTATCCGGTCAAAGACGTCTTGAGTCTGCGAGCCGCTATTCATACTTATACGCTACTCCTCAACGGCTTTGACGAAAAACTGAAACTAAAAAACCCAAGAGACGACTGAGACTCTCGCTTTAATTGTTTTCGTGTCCAAATGGTGCCCATATACCACATCAGAGTTATGATTTAAGTTGGTGGAAATATGTCATATGCAGGTGCTCGACGAATAATTGATGTAGATAGTCATCTATTTGAACTTGATGACTTCCTTTACTCTGTAGCAACAGATGAGGAAGCGGCTTTCATCCAACCGATGCAAGCGCAAACTGAACTACCTGTATCGTTAGAAGCTATTGAGCGGGGTCGCGAACACCTTAATCGTCGTAACACAGATCCCGAAGTGATGACAAAGTTCGAAGAAGGCATGTTTGATATCAAACGCAGCCCATGGTCTCGCCTTGGTGCTTTCGATCCTGCTGAACGGTCTCATGCACTTGATGTCCTTGGCTTTGAACGCCAAATTGTGCTTGGGACATTCTCGTTCCACCAAATTGCCCACGAAGACGATGCAAAGGCACTCGAAATTGGCGCCCGGGTCTACAACAGGGCGATGGGCCGCTTCTGTGATCATGACGAGCGTTTACTCGCTGGCGGCTACGTGCCTTTATCACTTGGCCCCGATGTCGCCTGTGCACTCTTAGACCAAGCGTTCGCCGATGGATGTTACACAGTCATGGTGGATACAAACGAGGCTGACCCAGGAGCACTTTCATTCACGCATCCCGACTTTGATCCGGTCTGGGCTCGCTTCACCGAACGAAATGTTCCGATAATATTGCATATAGCGGTGAATGGTCATTACGATCCTGTTTCGCCCAGCTTCAAGAACAACGGACGTAATTCAACTGCTCTAGGCGGTGATGCACCTGATTCAACTCTGGGTCTTGTAGCGATGCACAATTCTGCAGAGATGTTCTTGTCAGCGCTGATCTTCGACGAAGTCTTTGAACGCCATGATGGCTTACGATGTCTTTCGCTTGAACATGGTGCATCATGGGTGCCTGGATGGCTGCACAAACTTGACTTCGTGGAACATTCGACTTTTTCCGTTGCTCCTCGAAATTCTAGAGCTTCCGATATAGCACGCGAACGGGTTCGCTTTGCACCGTTCGCAGGCGAACCTATCGGATGGCTCATAGAACAACTCGGTCCTGAAATGCTATGCTTTGCATCCGATTACCCACACCCTGAGGGGTCAAGTGACCCGATACGCAAGTTTGAAGAGACCATGGAAGGGGTTGGGCCAACCGCAGCTGAAGCATTCTATGCGGGAAACATCGAGAGTTTTCTCGGTTTTTGAAGTCCTGATAGTCAAATACTTAATTCTTTAGAAAATAAATTGAAATGGAGAAGAATCTGAATGGCGACAAATGTTTTAGGAACTGAACTTACAGACTGTAGTGCAGAACCATTGACTGGTTTTTATCGAGATGGCTGTTGTAATACCGGTGTTGATGACCATGGTGTTCATACAGTGTGCGTTATTACAACAAAAGAATTTCTTGACTTTTCTAAATCTGCAGGAAACGACCTTTCTACTCCGAGAAACGGATTCCCAGGACTTAATCCTGGTGACCGGTGGTGTCTTTGCGCTTCACGATGGCAGGAGGCTTATGAAGCTGGATGTGCTCCACAAGTAAATTTAGAAGCCACTCATATATTGACTCTTGAGTGGGTTGATACAAAGGCGCTATTGGAGTGTGGTATCTCGACAGACGAGTAGTTTCTGTAGAGATCGTCAATATTCGTATAGCGAGTTTTTAATATTGAGTGAAAACTATGGGTGTTCAATCAGCTCCGACACTAAAAGATCTTTTGTCAACAAGTAATCTTTCCAGTAATTAATCTGACTTTCTTATTTTTGAAAGATTTTGTTTATGAAGCTATGGAACAGGGTTATACGAGTTAAACCCGAAACTTTAAGTGAAGCTAGTGCATCATTGAAATAGACACAAAAAATTTATAGGAGTTCTGTGAAAAAAGATTCAATCTCAAATTCAGATCCTCTGCTAGAACCATTCAAGCTAGCCAATATGGAACTAAGGAATCGAATTTTTTCAAGCAGTCACGCCCCGGGCTATAACACCGATGGAACACCGAATGAACGCTACATCGCATACCACGAAGAAAAAGCTAGGGGTGGAATTGGACTTACCATGATAGGCGGATCAAGTAACGTCTCTCCTGACTCACCTTCCTTATGGGGACAGTTGAACTTTGGATCCGATGCAATTATCGAACCAATGATTGAAATGACAGAACGCATTCATCGATACGAAACAGCGGTTATGTGTCAGATAACCCACATGGGCAGGCGGAACGTTTCCAATGATGGCGACTGGCTGCCCACAATATCTCCATCCCCGATTCGCGAACCGATGCATCGCTTTTGGCCCAAGCAGATGGAGCTTCACGATATTCGTCGTGTAATAGGGGATTTTGCTGCCGCAGCGAAACGTGCACGATCCGGAGGACTCGACGGTATTGAACTTTGTGCGACCAGCCATTTGATAGATCAATTCTGGACACCTTTAGTAAATCGTAGAACAGATGAATATGGAGGTTCAATTGAAAACCGTTTGCGTTTTGCTTTCGAAGTGCTTGAATCAATCCGGGATGCTATTGGCACGGATATCGCTGTTGGCATTCGAATGATCGGTGATGAGGAGCAAATTGGGGGACTAAGCACTGAGGAAAGTATTGAGATCGCACAACGACTCGCAGATTCCGGGTTTCTCGACTTTGTTAATGTTACTAGCTCATCATTAGCGACCGAAGAGGGCCTCTCGAAGGCTATACCTCCATCTGGGACACCGCTTATGCCTTATACATCTCTGGCGGCTTCCATCAAAGAAGTGATTGATATTCCAGTGCTCCACGCAACGCGTATTACCGATATAGGGTCAGCTAGACATGCCATTTCCACAGGACTAATTGATCTAGCCGGGATGACACGCGCTCACTTTGCAGACCCTCACATTGTTAAGAAACTGGAAAGGGGAGAAGAGGCTCGGATAAGAGTGTGTGTGGGAGCATCTCTTTGTATTAATCGCCTTCATCAGGGGCTTGAATCAGTTTGCATCCAGAATCCTGCCACTGGACGTGAAGGCAGTATTCCTCAGTTAATCACTTCGAAGGCAGATCTAAAAAAGAAGGTAGTTGTTGTAGGGGCTGGCCCTGGCGGTTTGGAAGCATCCAGGGTTTTAGGAGAACGCGGTCACAGTGTCATACTTTTCGAAGCGCAGAGCAGCGTAGGAGGTCAGGTCAATCTTGCCTCACGAGCCAGTAAAAGTCAGGCTGAACTCTCTGGGATAGTCGGATGGCTTGCAGATGAGACAATACACGCAGGTGTTGATATCAGATTAAACACAATGGTGGAAGAGAGTGACGTAATCAGTGAAAAGCCCGACGTTGTTATTGTTGCAACCGGTGGCCTTCCAGACACAACGTTTCTTTCTTCTGCTGAAAACCTCGTATGTACGACATGGGATGTACTCAGCGGTCACAAAACTCCTAAAGGTAAGGTTCTAATATATGACGATCATGGAGGTGAGAACGCTCCATCAGTAGCTGAATTTCTTGGAGAACGAGGAGATTCAGAAATTGAACTCGTAACTCCTGATCGACAAGTGATGCAAGACCTCTCCGCTACGATCGGACCTGCATATTTACAAATGCTTTACAGAAATGGTGTGACTATGACTCCGGATCATAGGTTGATGAATGTCGAAACTGCTGGCTCAATGGTGAGAGCATTAATGGTGAATGTACACACACGCGAAGAAACTTTCAGAACCGTCGATTCAATAATCGTAGAGAATGGGGTTCTACCTAATGATGCCCTTTACCTTGACTTGAAAAAAATGTCTTCTAACGGTGGAAGTGTGGATATAGATGCATTCACAAGCGGGAAAGCACAACCGACGAGTAACGATCGATATGAGTTATACCGAATCGGCGATGCAGTAGCCAGTCGGGGCATTGCAGCAGCTATCTATGAGGCGCGTAGACTCTGCATGCACATTTAAGAATTAACATGCAATTTGTCACATTGACTCGCTGATAACCGAATTAGTCCTATCTTTGAGAAGTGACTAAAAGACCAGAGCTTAGAAATATTGCTGTAATAGCACATGTGGATCATGGTAAAACCACTCTAATTGATGCTCTTCTTAAGAATTTCGGAGCGTTCAGGACTAATGAGGAAGTCGCTGAAAGAGTGATGGACTCTATGGATTTAGAGCGTGAAAAAGGAATTACCATTCTTGCTAAAAATACAGCGATCAAACACGGGGATGTTAAAATTAACATAGTTGATACTCCCGGTCACGCTGATTTTGGTGGTGAAGTTGAACGGGCTTTAACGATGGTCGATGGGGTTTTACTGTTAGTCGATTCAGCGGAAGGACCTAGACCACAGACGCGTTTCGTTTTGCGCAAGGCACTAGAAGCGGATCTGTCAATAGTCGTCGTTATAAACAAGATAGATAGACCGGATGCGAGAATAAGTGAAGTAATAGATGAGATATATGAACTTTTCCTAGATCTGGATGCCTCAGAAGAGCAAATTGATTTCCCTATCATTTACACAGATGCAAGATTGGGGGTCGCAACATTAAATCCTGACACTCATGGAACTAATCTCGACCCCTTTTATGAAGTGCTCCTAGAACGAGTACCACCCCCAACTGGCGACGCAAATGCACCCTTGCAAGTTCACGTAACCAACTTGGATGCATCTCCCTATTTAGGACGTCTAGCAATATGCCGTATTATAAGTGGGGTATTAAAACAGAATTCAAATGTTGCTTGGTGTAGAACAGATGGCTCGATAGAACAAGTAAAAGTAGGAACGATAACTTTAACGGAGGCTCTTTCACAGGTAGAGGTCACAGAAGCGGGACCGGGAGAAATAGCCTATGTCTCTGGCGTGGATGGCGTGACAATTGGCGAAAGTTTCACTGATCTAGAAAACCCTCATCCACTGCCGGTAATTTCAGTTGATGAACCAACACTTTCCATGTCAATTGGCGTCAATACTTCACCGGTGGCGGGTGCGGATGGTGACAAATTAACAGCTCGCCAAATCAAAACGCGTTTAGAAGAGGAACTCATCGGAAATGTTTCTATAAGAGTTATCCCAACTGAACGTCCAGACGCTTGGGAAGTTCAAGGCCGAGGGGAGTTGCAGTTAGCAGTTTTAGTTGAAACGATGAAGCGCGAAGGTTTTGAGATGACCGTAGGTAAACCGTCAGTTTTACTCCGAGAAATAGACGGCAGGATTCATGAACCAGTTGAAGAGTTGACAATTGAAATCCCTGAAGAACATGTTGGTGCGGTGACGCAACTCCTTGGGGAACGACGCGCAGAAATGAAAGAAATGAAAAATTATGGAACAGGGTGGGTGAAAATTGATTATGTGGTTGCTTCTAGAGCATTAATCGGTTTTAGAACGGAATTCTTAACAGAGACTCGGGGCACAGGAATTCTTAGTCATGTGTTTAGCGGTTGGGAGGAATGGATGGGAGAAATGCGGCTTCGCCAAACTGGCAGTGTGATCGCGGACAGAAAAGGCTCAGTTACAGGACACGCAATAACGAATTTACAAGAACGGACCACACTTTTTGTTTCTCCGAATGACGAGGTTTATGCAGGCATGATTGTTGGCGAAAACCCTCGTGCTGAAGACATGGACGTGAATATTTGCAAAGAAAAAAAGCTAACGAATGTCAGGGCGGCAGCGTCCGATGAAACCATACGTTTAACACCCCCAAGGAAACTGTCACTTGAACAAGCTCTTGAATATATAACTGAAGATGAGTGCGTAGAAATAACTCCAAAAATCGTACGTTTGCGAAAAACCATTCTCGACTCAGGCGAGCGCGCACGCGCTCTGAAGAAAACTAAACAAGGAAGAGTTTAGTTATAGACTTGGTCTGGTTTGCCGAAGATTCCTTCATCGATGACAAGGCCCAATCCAGGACCGCCTTTTGGTAGTTTGATCGCTCCATTCTCTATTCGCGGTCCATTGATCGGGTCGTAGTGGACTTGGTGATATGTATTTGCAAGCCAAGCTCCACGATTCAAAGAACTTGGAACTGTTGACCCGAGGGCGACACCCGCCGCTCCAATAATATCGCCTCCCCATGCATCGTCTGAACTCATAGGGGTCTGAGTTTCAACGCAAAAGTCACGCACGGCTTTCATAGGGGTTAACCCACCAATTCTCGTAATCTTCAACCCAAAACCGTCAGCAATATCGGAGGAAACCATTTTAGAGATTGTCTTTATGTCAGTTGCACTTTCATCAACTATTAGAGGATGAAAAATTTTTGATTTAAGTCTGTATAGCTCTTCCTCGGTAGCACAAGGTTGTTCCATTGACATAGAGACGTCCGAGCATGCCGTAGACACCTTTATGGCTTCATCTTCTTTCCACCCGCGATTCGTATCTACATCTAAAACTGTCCCATCTTTAAGGACTCTTGACACAGCTCTTATTGCTTCAATGTCATTTTCGACAGTTCTACCTCCAGCTTTTAACTGAAGTCTGGATATCCCATCTAATTGCAGTCTTTCTGCTTCTGCTGCTGCACTTTCCGGAGAAGTGATACCAATCACATGGTAGGTGGTTACTTCATCTGCAATGCTTCCTCCTAAAAGCTCAGCTACGCTTTTCCCGAGTCTTTTCCCAATCAAGTCCCAGCACGCAATATCGATTGCAGCTTTCGCTTCAGTCTCACCCTTTAGCGATTTTTCCATTGTTGAGTTTATTAAGTCAAGTTCCATCGGATTGATACCGATGACAGAAGGGGAGAGAACGGATAAAGAAGAACGGATACTGTCGTTATTCGCCTTTTGCGCTTGAGGAGTCGCCATGCAAGATTCGCCATAACCGACTACTCCGCCACTATCAATTAGGGCCACGATCGTAGATTCTGGTGTTAAAACAGCCGAACTAGACATGTTATAGAGGGTTTTAGCAGGGAGAGGCATTCTGTAAACACGGATCTCTTTAATAGTCGGTGTAGTTTTCCGCATACTGAATTGACTTTACTTCTCATATAGAAAGGAGTCATAAACTGGGTGGTACAGTAATGGTAAATCTACTTAGGGTGCTTTATGACTGAGTTCTCTTCCCAGCAAATGGAGAAACGAGACGAGCGTTTGATAGTAAGCCCGTATCGAGACAGGTTTGAATCACGGATTGTTGCTGAATTTCTAGTGTCGCTTTTTTTGTGGGTCTTAATCTTTGTGTTGGGAGTCAAAGGAGTGATGCCACTTTGGTTGGGGTTGTGCTGCAACATAGTTATTGCGACGACCTTCTATATGCCTATGCATGAGGCTACACATGGGAACATTTGGGGTAAGAAATCACGACATCGATGGGGAGAGGATTTAATTGGCACGATTTCCTCGATCCCCCTAGGCTTTGATTACTGGGCTCACAGGATTGAGCACATGAGACATCATGCATTTACTAATGATCCGAAACGTGATCCGGATTATTACACAAAAGGACCCATTTGGGAACTTCCGATTTCCTGGTGGGGAGTCGCAATTATCAGTACCTTTTTCCCTGTTTTTGCTTTCTCTAAACATGCATTTCGTCTTTTACCAAAGAAAGTGAAGAACGTCTTCATCACTCAAGCAGAAGGGGGAGGGGAAGTATCGAAATCTATATCTCTTAGAAGCGGAAAGTACACATTGCGCTACTGGGTCATGATGCATTTGTTGCTATTTGGAGGGTTTTTTTCTGGGATTGGATGGGATTCGATCTTGCTGTGGTATATACCGGCACGCATTTCAAACGCGTGGCTGATTTTTATTTTCGCATGGTATCCGCATCATCCTGCGGAGAAGCAAGGCCGATATGTTGACACTAGAGTCGCAGTTTTTCCCGGTTCAACTCTGTTAATTAGAGGACATGATTATCATGCTTTGCATCATCTGTTCCCTCGGGTACCTCATTACCGACTTCCAAAATTATGGAAAGAAATTGGACCAAAGTTAACACCTAAAGGTGTCAGAACAGAAGGGCGTGCTTTAGGGGCAAACACACCAGTCGTATGGAATTAAAATCTTAAGGGATTATTTCCAACTCTGAAGAGGCACGTTTTGATAAAAGTTCGATGCCATCAGAGCGAACAACAAAATTTTCCTCATGGACCATGATGTGATCATCTCCCCATAAGATATTGGGCTCGACAGTTAATACCATTCCTTCTTGAAGAACAGTTCCATCAGTGCGAGTATTTGACGGCCATTCGGTTACTTGCATACCGATTCCATGTCCAAATCGTCCAACAGAGTCATTCCTATCTGATTCTGTTTCCAATACGGATGCCATTGCCTCCCAGAGGGCACTGGTGGTATTTCCTGGTATTGCCACCTTAAGGGCGGCTTCTGTGGCCTCCCATACGATTTTGTAGGCAGATTTTGCTTTATCATCAGCGAATTGAAAAGCCATATTTCGATCAAAATCACTAAAATATCCGTCATAAGTCGACCCAGTGTCGAACATTACGAGATCACCTGGTTGGATCACGCGGTCGGATGGTTGTTTAATTATGTCGGAAAAACCAGGGCCCGTCGCTCCAACAAGGTAGGGGACTTCGTCAGCTCCAAGTTCTAGAAGTTTGAGTCGAAATGATTGGAACGCTTCTCTTTCGGTCATACCAACATTGAGAAGGTTTGAGAGTGAGGCAAACCCATCAGAAACAATCTCACATATTTTGGTAATTTTGGCAATTTCCCTTTCAGACTTAATGCACCGTAAAGTTTTAATAATCTCAGTAGCATCCACGAAAATGTGTGGGTAAAGCTTTTCGTTTAGTTGCTCAAAATCGACCAAAGGCATTCTTAAATGCGTCTCATTCCCCATTGGAAGTCCGATTTTAAATCTTTCATCTGAGATTTCAGAAGGAATAGCCAAAATTTCACTCAAGGTGTCAGCAAGTAACGAAACTCCTTCGTCTGATGGATTAGGAGAACTCCAAGTCCTTATATCGTCTATCCACGTTTCATTCATCGAAACCTCGCCAATACTGGGAATCACTGCGACGGGTTTCCCAGAGCGCGGCAAAATTACAAACCACGGGCGCGTGGGGCTTTGCCAAAAAGGAGTATGGAAGCCTGTTAAGTACCTAACTTCAGGTTCTGTGCATACAAGGAGAGCAGAAATACCCCCTTCGTGTAGCAACCTCTGTGCTCTATCTACCCTTTGTTCAAATTCTTCGTCGGGGAATCCTCTTAGAAGACCGGAGTATGCCATTTCTGTTTAGTCACCTTTTTGCTTGATCTTGTCAAAGAATATCGAATATTAAGATGAACCTTTAGTCCAGAAATGTTTACTTTCAAGCATTCCTCATAAAAGGGAGACGATTTAGTAAGTTTCTTATATGGAAAATATTCACCCAGTTAATTTGAGTAAAAGCGGTCCACCAGAAACCATCCTTCCCGAAGAGGACCCCTCCGCTGTTGAAACATTGAATCAAGCGTTAGAAAAACCTCTCAACCAAAAGCGAGATGCTATAGCAGAAGTAATAGCAAAGTGGCCAAATAACCTAGAAGCATGGGCCTGTTTGGGTGAGTTCGGAAGAGATCAAGTGGAATCATATGCCGCCTACAGAGTTGGATACCACAGGGGATTGGATCGACTAAGACAAAGTGGATGGAAAGGCTCAGGTCTTGTACTTTGGGATAAGAAAGAGAATCTAGGATTCCTTCTTTCCTTGGAAGGCTTAGCGAAGCTATCGAATGCAATAGGTGATATAGAGGAAGCTGAACGTTGCTATCAATTTTTGAAACAATTGGATCCGAGTTACAAGAAACAAATTTGAAAAAAGCAGTAGAGCTACGTAATGCTTAATTTAGAAAAACGTATGAAACCGCGTGAGGCTTTAGAAGTGTCACCATTCGACACAGGTGTATTCACCTGGAAAATGAACACACGTTCTATCGGAGAAAATGAATGGCTGCAGGTGGATGATTGTAGATGGGAAGACCTGTCGTTAAAGAAAAAGGGAACTGTGGGCAATCACTTGGAAGGTTCAGAATCAACGAGTCTAAAACTGTTGCAGACGATCGAGAGTTGGTTGACTAAAAGGTCGTTTACTCTCCCTATAGTTGATGACTATTTGCATCCAATAGATAAATGTGGGCGTCTAATGCAAGAAGATGTCTGTCTGATGGAGCGTATTTCGGAATGCTGGACTCTCACAGCGGCAAGTGTGTGCTTTCCAACCCATTGGGACCCCTTTTCGAAAATTGGACTTCCTCTAGACGGTATACATGAACCCGTACCGCGCTATGAAGAAGACTTGACACCTCGTCCTGGCAATTTCATGGATCGTATTTCGGATGAGATGATTGTCGCAAGAACAGGTTGGTCGTTAACAGCTTGTAGTGATTTGGCTTTAGATCATGAAAAACAGATGGTCGAAAAAGATCCCTCCGAGCTGATAGTAAGGGTGGAGCGTCAAACCTTGCGAAGAATACCCAATTCAGATGCGATTGCGTTCACAATACGGATCCATAGATGGCCATTACGTGTCATTAGAGACGATGACGACTTGGCAAAGGACCTGTTGATTTCTTTGAAACAGTTGCCCGATGAAATCAAAACTTACAAGACAGAAACAGTCAAACTTTCTCCAATGGTGGAAAAATATTTGAACACATGAATTAATCAACTTTGAAGTATTTGTCTGAACGTTAAATTTATTCTCTCGGAAACCTTTTTAGTGCTCTTAGGGACACAATGAATCCAGTTGGTTTGAGTTGGTGGGTGCATAATCATCAAATCTCCATGATTTAGGAACGTTGAAAAAATTTCTCCATCTTTGGTTTTGTGTCGAATCTGGAACTTTCTAGTGGCACCAAAACTTACTGATGCAATGGTAGGAGATGCACCGAGCTCTGGTTCATCATCCGAATGCCAAGCAACACCGTCTTTCTCGTCTCTGTACCGGTTAAGTAAAACGGAATTAAAAGTAGATTTACTAACTTTTTGGATTCCTTCACGAATTTCTTCTAAAAACGGAGTCCAGTTTTTTGCTTCATGCTTTATTCCAGAATAACTGTAGTTGATGCCAGAATTTCCATACCAGGCTGTTTGTCTCGGCTCGAGGTGCTTCTTCCCAAAAACTATGATTTCGTTTTGACTCCAGTGAATTTTTTGAAGTAGCGAGAAGAAGCGATCAGCTTCAGTTTGCGAAAAGTGATCACGATAGAGAGTGATCCGACAATCTTCTAAATCATTCAAATCATCGATTCGCCATAAACTTTCCTGCATTTAAAAAGATTATTACTAATTACTAGATTCTTGCTTGTTTAAATAAGTGTCAGAATATTTCAGTTAATATATTGTGTGGTATTTTCCATTTATGAAAGTTGAATATCGAGACGACAAAGTTGGATATGATCCTGGGGTTTTCGACGTTCCACCTTTATTTAGATCACCACCTCAACCGCTGGAAATGGTCAAATGGTTTGTTTCTAAGTTCATGTGGTATCAGTCAGCGCTTTGGATTCTGATTTCATTCATCTGTTATAGTTATTTCACTCCTGAATTATCAAACTTTAAAATTTTCAAAATCGATTCATTTTTGTTGATCTGGTTGCGCAATATCTCAATTATGTTTCTAATTGTTGGTTTTCAGCACTGGTATTTGTACACACGAAAAAGCCAAGGTGCAGACTTTAAATACGACAATCGTTGGATAGCAAAAAAACGACGCTCATTTACCTTTGAGGATCAAACTAAAGACAACATGTTTTGGAGTCTTGCTAGTGGATGTGGAATTGCAGCTTTGTACGAAGTCTTTATGTTTTATTTGCACGCAAACGATTCCATAGCAAGGGTTGATTCGTTTATTCCAACAGCATTAACAACCGTTTCACTATTTTGGCTTTCCTCAATTCACTTTTATGCAAACCACCGGTTATTGCACGTCAAACCGTTATATGAAATTGTTCATTCCGTTCATCACAGAAATGTGAATCCCGGACCTTGGAGCGGGATATCAATGCATCCTTTTGAACACTTGATTTACTTCTCACTGCCCCTGGTATTCGTTTTCATACCAGCTTCACCGTTTCTCGTTACATTTAGCTTGATTTATCTGATTCTTGCTCCGTCGCCATCCCATTCGGGGTTTCATCGATACCGATTCGCAAACAAAGAGATTCCTGCCGCTGACTATTTTCACTATTTACACCATAAATATTTTGATTGTAATTATGGAACCATTTTGTTTCCACTAGACAAATGGTTTGGTACTTTCCACGATGGAAGCGTGAAAGCTCATAAAGAAATTATTCAAAAACGGATGTCGAACAGGAAATAATTTTTGAAAATAACAGCAGCGGTGCTTAGAGAACTTAACCAGCCTTTATCAATAGAAGAGTTGAATTTGTCCGATCCTAGGGCCAACGAAGTTTTAGTAAAGGTTGATGCCTTCGGTATTTGCCATAGCGACTATCATGTTGTAACCGGATTAGCTAAGCAAGAGTTGCCGGTAGTTTTGGGCCATGAAGGAGCTGGCACGGTAATCCAAATAGGGGATGGAGTCACTGATGTTAAGGTCGGTCAAAATATCCTTCTTAATTGGTTCCCTTATTGCAAGCAATGTCCACAGTGTTTAGTTGGGAACACGAATCATTGTAAAACCTATACGGAAATGCTAGGTCAAGGAAAAATGTTAGACGGAACGACTCGATTAACAGATTCAAATAATAAACCAATTCTGCAGCTATCAGGATTGGCCTGCTGGTCTACACATGTGGTTGTCCCCGATATTACTTGTACAAAAATGCCTGAAGGAACCCCACCAGAAATTGCGGCATTAATCGGCTGTGCCGTAACTACTGGTGTAGGAGCAGTGTTAAACCAAGCATCAGTCCATGAAGGTTCATCAGTGGTTATCTACGGTGCAGGTGGTGTGGGCCTTTCGATAATCATGGGCTGTGTTCTTGCTGGAGCGGAGATAATAATCGCCGTAGATAGATCAGAAGCGAAGGAACCCATTGCTCGTTCTATAGGAGCCACTCATTTCATAAAAGCGGGTAAAGACACAGTAGGAAACGTAAAAGAATTAACTGACGGACTAGGGGCTGATTATGCCTTTGATGCAGTTGGAAATATAGAGATTGCGGAAATGTTGTTACCTTCGCTCCGTGAAAGAGGCTTTGCATTACTAGTTGGTGTGCCACCAACAGATTCAAAAATCCAACTAGACGCTACTGATGTGTTCAGGCAAGAGAAAAGATTAACGGGAACGATTTACGGGAGCGCAGACACTGGAGTGGATTTTGAGAGATTTGCGCAAATGTACCTTTCTGGAATGCTGCCAATAGACAAATTAATCTCCAAGCATTACAAGATCGATGAGATCAATCAAGCATGTGAAGAGATGTTAAATGGAACAATCGCTCGAGGTGTTGTAACTTTTTAGTTAAAATTAAGAATGAACAAATGATTGAAGATCCTAATGAAAATCTGCATTTGATCAAATATGTCAAGACATCAAGCAGCTTTAATCGTTACTTTCATCTACAGTTTTGTCAAAAGATCCTTGGAGTTCTGTTTTTTCCTCATTTTCAGTGAGTAACATGTCCTGAGTTGACATCGCTCCTTTACGTAATAGCCAATTTGAGAACCAGTAGGTCTGTTCAGGTAAACCTTCGCAGGAATTGAGCATTTCTTTTAGTGCTTCTAATTCAATTTCACTAACAGAAAGATTCCAACGCGCCTTTATTTCGATCCACGAATACGCATATTGACACCAGTAAGTATCGTTTACTGGTTTCCAAACCTCAGGCCCCCTAGAACCCTTAGACCGATTTGCTGATGAACTGACTGCAATTAGATGTTGAGGATCATTTAAATCGTTGTAATAGCTAATTTTTGTTTCCAAGGGCCAATTAGAAGCACCAGAAACATGCGCATTGTGTAGTGGTACCATATGATCAATATCTAATTTGGCTGGATCGTCGAAAAACTCATCGGAATAATAGTCGTACCACTTTCCTGCGATCACATTGCAGCCTCGATCATCAAGGGATGCTGTCGCTAGTGATTCTTCGATTAACACTTCATGCCTTGTATTTATGCAGTTGTAATTATCATCTATCCAGCCGGGACCCCATTCTTCACGAACGTAAGGGAGATCAAAATTTGGAGAGGCTAGGCGGAGTTCAGATAAAAGGTCATCTTTCCAATCTGTACTTAGTTTAGAATTATTCTCTGGGTCGAACAGGAAATCCGGTTCATCTTCGCTGTAGTCAAGTCTGCTGTAATCAAATTGAGTAGTTGTTGCAAGTACGACATTTTGGTCGATGCTTGTTGTTGACTCCGTCTTTTCCGTAGTGACAGTTATTAGATCGCCGTTATCATCGTGGCTCGCTGAACATCCTTGAGAAGTTGCGAGAAAAATAACGAATATAAGAGAGATTACGAGTCGTTTCATGTGATTGAGTGAGATCCAGATTAAAGGTTGAAAACTTCCACTACGTCCAAGTTTTTGAATTGGACTTCTCCAAAACTACTTGTGTCTTCTTCTGATGCTTTTTTTGTGACTTCTAAATCATTGTTGATCATTGCATCTTCATACGAGTCGAATTCAATTATTTGTAAAAGGTGACCCGGATTATCTCTATCTTCGCATACCGTAGCTTTTTTAACTTTTGTTTCGGTCCCGGCAATAGTTATATAGTTATTGATCGAATCTATTGCTTCTTTTGTGCTTCCAGTGAATTCCATGATTTGAACAAATTTCATTATTCCTCCTATCTTTAAGCAGAGTTTATTATTCGAATATGTGTTTAGGCGAAACGAGCTCGACGCCTTTTTTATCGTGGGGAGAAAAGTATCCAAGGATCGGACTGACTAGCGAATAACCCATTAGTTCTCTTAATTCAGGGGGTAAATCTTTTGCGATCTCAGGTGGGCAAGAGAGGTACTGGTTTTCTTCTTGTCTTAACCAAGACAGGCAATAATGGATAAATACACCAAGTCGATCTTCAGATTCAGTGGTGTTTGATCCACCACCATGCAAAATTGATCCTCCATATAACAGAACAGAGCCTGCTGACATTTCTGCGTAGACAATTTCATTTTCTAATGGGACTCTGTCTTTATCCCAAATCTGAGAACCAGGCACTAGACAGGTCGCACCATTTGTTTTCGTGAAGTCTGTTATTGCCCAAATGGTGCTGAACTGAGTTTCAATTTTTCTATTGATGTATCCTCCCCAGACACCTCGATCTCTATGTAGATACTGACTGGTTTCAGAAGGGGAGATTTCTATTGCTTGCGTGAAATTTAACTGGTAGCCGTCAGTGAATTCTTCCAAATATTTTGCACACAAATCATTTATTAAAGGGTGCAACGCTAGATCCCTGCATGTGACCGAGCGAGCCATTAAAGCTCCTACACGTTTGGTGGAAGTTCCCGAAAAATCGTTCATGCCTCTTGGACAAGCATCTAAATAAGGTCTTAATTCATCAGTAATTTCAGAGGTAATTGACTTGGATATAAGTGAGTCGATAATTACTGCTCCATCAGTTTCTAATGCTGCAAGAATGTTTTGAGTTGATTCGCTGCATTTCATGTGTCGTATCACAAGTCAAACCAATCTTTCTGGAGTTAAAAAAACTTACCTACCAAAGACAACTGCATTCAACAACAGACTCTAACGCCTTCCAGCGGAAAGGAGTTAGTTCAGAGAGAGCACCACAGCCAGTGCATTGAAGGATATATCCACCGTCTGTTTCAAATAATTTAACTGGATTTTCACCTGTAGATAATCTTTCTGACTTGGCACGTGCCTTTTTTTCCTTTGTGATTTTCGGCAACAGCGGGGTGTCGAACTCTAAATATGGCGGAGTGACAGTTTTGACCGGGGAATTACTCCAAACTTCTCGGTGCCGTTCAGTGATCTCCACCCAGGGCAAGTAGCTTAGCCATGCATATTCTTCGACTGGGTCAATGCCATCTGGTATTTGATCAAGGTCAGAGATGGGCCCGATCTTTCGGATATCCGGGAGAATTTTTGGACCTGCATATTCAAGGTAAGAGGTTAATTTGTCGTATTCATCTACATCGAAAATTTTGGAATTTTCACTAATGTTTTCTATTTCTTCCATGAAGCCATCTCTCTCATTGGCTGTTGGGTCTTCAAGAGTGTCGCGTGAGAAAAGTATTACGAAACGGGCACCGCTTCCTATTTCTTTACGGCGAAGAATACGTCCCATTCGTTGAATCATCTGCCGGCGTGTTCGACTTGCGCTGATTACTACCCCTAAATTAGCGTCGGGAACGTCTATTCCTTCATCAAGAACTCGCGGTGCAGCAATTACATCCAGAGTTCCTTCTCGTAGAGAGTTGAGGAGTTTTTCTCTCTCATTTCTCCCTGTAGCTCCGGTTATCAGATCGATTTTAAGCAATGGATCCAATCTCGTTATTGCATTATTCGCAGCGCTAACTGTTTGGGTGAAAAGGATGGTGCCATTTGACGCTTCCATCACAGGAGCGAACCTATTTAACACTTCGTATTTAGTTTTACTTCCAGCAACAATTTCACGGCGTCTGCTAAATGCGTCTAAATAAGCAACGGCGGCTTTTCCATTTGGACCTGCATCTTTTTCAGCCAGATAACTAACAGCGGAAAGGAATGCGCTAAAAGGGCTCTGTGGCATGTCTTCTATTTCTCTTAATGTTTGTCTTGCTGTTACAAGCGTCGCTTCTGTGTCTTCGTACTCGCTTCGCTCCTCTTTAGATAGTGGAACTGCGACGAATGCAACTCTTGGCTGAGCACAGACACCATCTTCGATTGCTTTCAAAAAGTCGTACCTGTAACAAACTCCACCAAAATACGGAATTAACGTTTTATCGACGGCGTCATCGGATCGTTCTAGTGTGGCAGTTAAGCCAAGTCGTTCTTCGTATTCATGAAGGAGTGATTTCCTTAGAATACCTCCACCGAAACCGTGACACTCATCAGCTACTATAAGTCCATTCATATCACCGGGAGGGAGTGGTTTTTTTGCACTAGCAGAGTGTCTAGTTGTGACTAAAATATCACAATCATCTGAGCGGTCGCTGAAATTATCTCCGAGACGCCCGACTCGGGAGTCAGGAAGCGATTCAACAAGACGCTTAGTCCACTGTTCCATCAAGACCCTACTTGGAACCACTACTAGAACGAAGAGTCCACGCCGACGAGCATCTTGAATAGCGGCAATAGCGACATTCGTTTTACCTGAACCAGTTACTGCTTCAATTATCCCGGTTCGACCACATCTAAGCCATGATGAAAGTGCTTCTAACTGCCATGCATATAAATAGTTGTTCAATTTTCACCGATCTTTTCGAACAATTAAACATAATCGATAGAAACCGATTATGGAACGCATTGTGATATTTGCCACTTCCCGTTAGAGTGTAAGGACATTAAGAGAGGCGCTTTTGCGCCCGGCAACCTGGGGGGACACCCAAGGTGCCTGCTTGCTTAGCAAGGATGCGGTTCCGTTGGAACAATTATGTGTCCGAGTTTTGGCTCGTGGGTATTGGTTTTCTCCCATAAGGAGAATTATGAATACTTATACTGGTTTCGAAACACTTCAGATTCATGCTGGCCAAGAACCAGACAGTGAAACTGGAAGTCGTGCGGTGCCGATTTATCAAACAACTTCGTATGTTTTTCGCGACTCAGAACATGCGGCAAATCTATTCGCATTGTCAGAAGTGGGAAATATATATACACGGATCATGAATCCGACTCAGATGGTTCTTGAGGCACGATTGGAAGCTTTAGAAAAAGGCACCAAAACGGCCATCGGGATACCCGGCGCGCTTGCAACATCTTCCGGTCAGGCTGCTGAGACACTCGCAATCCTAAACTTGGCTGAATCGGGAGATCATGTTGTATCCTCATCTTCGTTATATGGTGGAACATACAATCTTTTACACTACACACTCCCAAAAATGGGTGTTACTACAACTTTCATAAAAAATCCTGATGATATTTCAGAGTGGGAATCTGCGATAAAACCTGAGACTAAATTGTTTTATGGTGAATCCATTGGGAATCCGAAAAACGATTTTCTGGATATCAAAGGTATTTCGAAAGTCGCACACGACTCCGGAATCCCGTTGATAATAGATAATACTGTAGCGACGCCTTACCTGTTTAACCCACTTACTTTGGGAGCGGATGTAGTTGTTCACTCGATGACTAAGTTCATTGGAGGGCATGGAAACTCGATCGGGGGAGTCATCATCGACGGTGGAACATTTGATTATGGAGAAAGTGGTCGGTTTAGTAATTTTGTAGAGCCTGATCCTAGTTATCACGGGTTATGTTATTGGCCTGCACTCGGACACGGCTCGTACATCATTAAGGCACGAGTTCAATTACTAAGAGATTTGGGTTCATCCGTAACTCCGCAAAACTCCTTCAATTTTTTGCAAGGATTGGAAACCCTTAGTTTGAGGATGGAGAGGCATTTTGCAAACGCGTTGACGGTAGCGGAATTTCTTTCGAACCATGAAATGGTTGAATCGGTTCAGTTTGCTGGATTGGAATCAAGTCCATGGCACGACAGAGCCAAAGAATACGGGTCAGGATTAGGTTTCGGGTCTGTACCGGCTTTTGTCATCAAAGGAGGAGCAGAAGCAGGTGAGAAATTTGTAAATTCGTTGAGTCTACATAGTCATGTTGCAAACATCGGAGATGTAAGGAGCTTGGTTATACATCCTGCATCCACCACACATTCTCAGCTTTCAGAAGAAGAGCAGACATCCACGGGAGTTGAACCAGGTCTGGTCAGACTTTCGGTTGGCCTGGAAACAATCGATGATATTATTGCTGACCTTGAATTGGGTTTCTCAGAGGTTAAAAAAATGTAAAATTGATCAGAGAGATCTAAAGGAAAACCTCATGAATCTAGCTGAAGCAAAACGTAAAGTCTGTTCCTACATAGATGATATTTCTGACGAGTTAATAGCGGTTTCCCATGCAATACACGAAAACCCTGAGCTCGGCTACGAGGAGCATTTTGCCCACGAACAACTAACTAAGGTCTTAATTGACAAAGGCTTGGATGTTTCTAAGGGCGTCTATGAACTTGATACCGCCTTTGAAGCAACAGCCGGTAAGACAGGGCCGGTTGTTGCTTTATTGTGCGAATACGATGCTTTGCCCGGAATCGGGCACGCCTGTGGTCATAATATTATTGCGGCGGCCGGTATCGGCGCGGGTTTAGCAGCCTCGACTTTGGCGGAAACTTTTAATGGTCGGTTGAGAATTCTCGGCACACCAGCTGAAGAGGGTGGTGGAGGCAAGGTTCGTATGTTAAAAAGGGGAGCCTTTGAATCAGTAGAAGCGGTTTTGATGGTTCACCCTGCTGATGCAGATTTACCCAATATAAGTAGCCTCGCAGTTCAGCAACTCAAAGCGACATATAGAGGAAAAGCAGCTCATGCAGCTGCCGCGCCTGAGAAAGGCATTAATGCTTTAGACGGAGCAGTACTTGGATATGTGGGCGTGGCAGCATTAAGACAACACATCGCACCGGATGAGCGTCTTCACGGCATTTTCACTGACGGGGGCCAAAAAGCAAACATAGTGCCCGAAACAGCTGAAAGTATATGGTATGCGCGCTCTTCAACGATGGAACGATTAGAAGTTTTAAAAACTCGTTTAGTCGAAACACTTAACGGTGGAGCAAAATCTGCTGGGTGTGAGATACAAATTGAATGGGTTAATGAGCCATATGCTGAGGTGTTGGATAACACGCCGATACTAGATGCCTATATGAAAAATTCTGAATCAATCGGCAGAGTTGTTAAACCGCCCATTGGTGATGGGATAGTAGGTTCAACAGACTTAGGAAACGTCAGCCATATAGTTCCATCAATCCACCCAATGGTGAAGGTAGCTCCCGAAGGAACAGCTATTCATACAACAGATTTTGAAAAATGCGCAAAGAGCGCAGAAGCAGACAAGGGATTACTGGATTCGGCAAAAGCTATGGCAATGACAGTAATCGATTGTTGGCATGATCCATCTTTGCTTAAACAAGCAAAAGAGTTTTTTCGGTCATAAGAATCCGCGACTCAATGAAAAAAAGCACCTACGATCGTCAAAATGACTTTTTATGCCTCTGAACAGTTTGACCCTAACGAAGAAGACATTCTTCGTCGGTACTTTACAAATTTAGATCAACCTGTATTCGCTCTTGTCAATCTTCCAGAAGTTGTCAAAGGTGCCTTGTTTGCTAGATATTCTCGCTCTGCGAAAAGTTTAAGACGCTTATTCCTTGATGAATTTGTCGGCGAACTGGACATTTCGGGTGATGAGACTATCGATGCGACAGTTGGTTTAAAGCGAGCAGAAGAATTATATGATTTGGTTTTTTTCGAATATGGCGATGACAGCGTTGCGCAATTAGGCGGCGTCCACTTGGCTTGTGAACAGGCATCTAACCTTTTAACGAAAGTTCTTGAGTGGGGCAGATTAATGTCTTATCTGGAACAATCAACTAGATACATTGCATACAACGCGCGTTTAGACGGACGATACCGCTATTACCGAGACCAAGAAATAATGGGATCACCATTAGCTGCTCGTTATATAGCTGATATGGATTACCTATTCGATACGTATTCAAATTTAGTTGAAGCAATGCGCGAATATTTCTCAAATTCGATCCCAAAGACAGACAGTGATTCCGACTTTGCGTACGTGCAAGCAATAAAAGCAAAAGCACTTGATTCGGTTAGAGGAGTGCTACCGGCTGCTTCACTTTCAAACGTCGGAATATACGGAAGTGGACAGGCATACGAGGCGCTCTTATTGAGAATGCGATCACATCCTCTACCAGAAGCGCGTGAATACGCAGAAATGATTTTATTGGAGTTACGTAAAGTGATTCCATCGTTTTTAAAACGTGTCGACATTCCTGATAGAGGTCAACAAACCTCTGAATATATGAGTGACAGTTATGAGAGACTTGGTGATCTGTCGGAACATTACTTCCCAAAGACTAATTTCCCGTTACCTCACCCAACAGTAGATTTAACTGACTATGATCCTGATGCAGAGGTAAAACTCGTTGCTTCTGCTTTCTATGCTCACACTGATCGCTCAGACAGAGACATAGAAGATCGCGTAAGACGCATGACTGTGGACGAGCGAATACAAGTTCTAAAAGCACTAGAAGGTGACCGCGAAAACCGGAGACACAGACCAGGAAGAGCACTAGAAAGACCTTCTTATAGATTTGATATTCTTGCTGACTACGGAGCATTCCGGGACCTGCAACGCCATCGAATGATGACAATTGAATGGCAAAAACTTTCCCCATATCACGGATTTGTGTCACCTGATGAGCTGAACGACGCTGGAACCGCTCAAGAATTCGAATCTGCTATGGAACGATCGATGAATTTGCACGATGAGCTGGTCGGAGCTTTCCCGGAACAAGCTCCCTACGCTGTTTCCCTTGCATATCGAGTTAGATTTCTGATGCATCTCAATGCAAGAGAAGCCATGCACATGCTCGAATTACGTACCACCCCACAAGGACATCCTGCGTACCGACAGGTTTGCCAAGAGATGCACACCCTTATTGCTGAAAAAGCCGGACATTTCGCTATCGCCGAAATGATGAAATTCGTCGACCATTCAACAGGCTCTGATTTGGAAAGATTGGAAGCCGAGAAAAAAAGTGATTTGAAGCGTGACAAAAGAATGAGTAATAATTCAAAAAAATCGTAGAAGAACTACCACTTAGCGCGAAATTATGTCTAATATCCGGCCGCGGGATGTTTTTTTCATCCCCTATTGCTTTGTGAGGAAAAATGCCTGAAGAAGAAAAAATAGAAGACGAAAACCCTGCGGATTTCGAAGAAGAAGAATTTCCGGATGACATTGAAAATGATGAGGATTTGGAAGAAGCGCCCCTGGATGATGATGAAGAGGAAGATGACGACGATGACGACGATGACGAAAGTGGCCCGGCTCCAACTCCAGATTCAAACGAAGACGACGACGATGATAATGACCCAGCGGAAGTAGAAGCTGATCTTGACGCGATCCTTAAAGACAGAATCGCTTCTGAGGAAGACGACGATGACGAAAGTGGTGAAAGTACAGTCCCAAAAAAAGTAACAGCCGTTCAAAGTGACGAGGACTCAATTGAATCACGCCGGAAAGGTGAAGTCACTTGTCCAAGTTGTTTCCTTATTATTGAGTCACAGATAGCTAAAGAAATTGGCGAGTGTCC
>PYIL01014381.1_pt1 | contig 25140 bp, 24 predicted proteins | sample 3578041 | NCBI WGS metagenome assembly PYIL01 (sample SAMN08408023, study PRJNA431606) | Marine metagenome isolate SA_KN192-05_S13_150m, whole genome shotgun... | biome: marine; feature: oceanic pelagic zone; material: water; isolation source: 150 m water sample, 0.2-0.8 um fraction ... | reverse complement strand
CGGACCTAGGCCCTTATGCCGAACGCGAGCCGGCCCGCCGGTTTCGGCGGGCCGATGCTGCGGTGGAGGTGATGAGAATCGAACTCACGACCTCTACGTTGCGAACGTAGCGCTCTAGCCAACTGAGCTACACCCCCGCGAACGGGAAGATCGTAGCGGGACGCTCTGTTAGACCCGCTGGGATGCCGGGGAGGGCCCTCAGTTGGCCTGTCGGCTCAGGACGGCCTCGTCGCGCATGGCCACCGAGCCACTGTGACCGACCGTCAAGGGGCCGGCGGCGCGGAAGGGAACCACGGTGGCTGCCCGTTCGGCTTCCAACTGGTGGCGTTGAGTAACCAGTACCGCATAGACCACGAGGACCACGTCCACCAGGAAGTGGACCATCCAGACTGCGCCACCTACCGCCACGCCACCGAGGAAGGTGAAGGCGGCCACACCGGCCATGGCCAGGAGGAGGTCACGTCGCCGACGGCGAGCCGAGCCGACGTTGCCGGGCATCGAAGTGGCGGCCCTCCGCACGGACCGGAGCCGGCGGCCGTCGATGCGTCCGGCGGCCACCAGGGCTACCACCGGACGTCGGAGATGGTGACGGTGTCTGATGACCTGTGGCCCGAGCACCGCGGCCCACAGCACACCGAGTCCCAGCAGGATTAGCACCGGATTCTTCCCTCTCCGCCATCCGTGACGTACAGGGGCACCGTACCGCTCGACCCTTGTCAGATGGTGGATTTCCACGCGCGCAGAGCGCGAATATTCGCGCACGGTGCGCGCAAATGTTGGGGCGGGATCAATTCCGATGGGCGTTAATGGCTAGTCCGGGCGGTGCCAGTCACCAGAGCGGCCGCCCGACTTCTCAACCAGGCCCAACGCCTCTACCTGCATGGCCCGATCGCGGGCCTTGCACATGTCGTAAACGGTCAGGGCGGCCACCGAGCAGGCCGTCAACGCCTCCATCTCCACGCCGGTCCGGTCTACCGTCTCGGCCGTGGCCTCGATGTCGACCCAGGAAGGGCCGGGGGTCAGGTCAACCTGTACTGAACTCAGCATCAGCGGATGACAAAGCGGGATCAGCTCGGAGGTTCGCTTGGCCGCCTGAATCCCGGCCACCCGGGCCACGGCCAGCACGTCGCCCTTGGCCACTGTGCCGTCGGCCAGGGCCTGGGCCGTCTCTTCCTGCATGGTCACCCTCGCCCGGGCCACGGCACGGCGTTGGGTGACCTCTTTGCCACCCACGTCAACCATCCGGGCCCGCCCCTCGGAGTCCAGATGGGTGAAGCCCTCGTCGCCCACCGGACTTACCCGCCAATCTGGGACATGGACCGGGCCGGTCGGATGAACTCCACCCGGCCGATCCCGTGCCCAGCCCACTTGGCTCGAACCGCACCCTCCAGGAGTTCTCCCACCTCGTCATCGGACGCGCCGGAGCGCAGCAGGGACTGCAAGTCGAACTCGTCGACCGCGAACAGGCAGTTCCGGAACCGTCCGTCGGCTGTCAGGCGAATCCGGTCGCACGAGTCGCAGAACTTCTGGGTCACGCTGGCCACTACCCCGATCCGTCCACCACCGTCGGCGTAACGGAAGCGGCTAGCCGGAGCGGTAGTCCTCGGTACCGGCTCCAACGGGAAGGTCGCACCGATACGGGCCACGATCTCCTCCAGGCTCACCACAGCGTCATCTGACCAGGCCTGGTCGGCATCCAACGGCATGAACTCGATGAACCGGACCTCCACACCGCGGTCCCGGCCGAAGTGGGCGAAGTCGACCAACTCGTCGTCGTTGACACCTCGCATGACCACTACGTTGATCTTCACGGGTTCCAGTCCCGCCTCGAGGGCGGCGTCGATCCCGTCCAGCACACGGTCCAGGTCATCGCGCAACGTGATCTCGGCGAAGCGATCGGCCCGCAACGAGTCCAGCGACACGTTGATCCGGGTCAGCCCGGCGGCGGCCAGGTCGGGGGCCATCCGGCGCAGGGTGGCCCCGTTGGTCGTCATCGAGAGGTCCACCGGCAGTACGGAAAGCATCTGGACGAGACCCGCCAAGTCAGCCCGAATAGTTGGCTCACCCCCAGTGAGTCGGATGCTCTCCACGCCGTAACGCTCGACCAGCAGACGAGCGGTCCGCGTGATCTCCTCGAAGGTGAGCAGATCCCCGCGGTCCAGCCACTCCAGCCCCTCGGCCGGCATGCAGTAAGTGCAGCGGAAGTTGCATCGGTCGGTGACCGATATGCGTAGGTCCCGGTGGACCCGCCCGAAGGTGTCGATCAGCTGTCGGACCACAAGGCCAGCGTACGGCGTCGCACCAGCGCCGGTTGTGGCCGGGCCACCAGATCAACCCAACAACAGGACCTCCACCTCGTCGCCCTCTACCACCCCGTTACCGTCGGGGAGCACGGCAAGGCCTGTCGCCGCTGCCATGGCCGTGAGCTGGTGAGAACCCTGCCCCCCGGCTGAAGAGGCGTAGGTCCCGCCGTCACGGGTTGACACCACCACCCGAGCGAAGTGGACCTTGCCGTCGGCCCGTCGCCGGAGATCACCCTCGACAATGGCTCGCACCCGGGGACGGTCCAGATCGCTACGACCCGCCATGGCCCGCAACGCCGGTCGAGCGAACAACTCGAACGAGACCATCGAAGAGACCGGGTTACCTGGTAGGCCGAAGACCGGCACTCCGTCCACCAGGCCGAAAGCCAGCGGCTTGGCGGGCTTGATGGCCACCTGCATCCACCGCATGTCACCGATCCGGTCCAACACGACCTTCACGTAGTCGAAGTCGCCCATGGATACGCCTCCCGAGGTGAGCACGGCATCGCACGTCAAAACACCACCGCGCAATGCCACCTCGATGGCCTCCTCGTCGTCAGCCACCCGGCCCAGGTCCACGCCGGTCACCCCCATCTCATCCAGAAGCCCCAGTAGGGAGGGTCGGTTTGAATCGCGGATCTGTCCGATCTCCAGAGGACCCACCCCGTCGACCAACTCATCACCGGTCGAAAGCACACCAACCCGCGGTCGCCGCCAGGCGGCCACCCGGCCAACGCCGATACTGGCCAGCACGCCCAGGTGACCCGGCCCCAGCACGGTACCTGCCGAGAAGACATGATCGCCGGGCTGGAGGTCTTCTCCGATTTCCCGAAGGTGGTTTCCTTCCGGGACCTCTACCTCAACTACCACCGCATCGCCGCCTCCAACGGACTGTGTCCGCTCAACCATCACCACAGCGTCAGCCCCCACCGGTAGAGGAGCGCCGGTCATGATCCGCACGGCACAGCCCGGACTCACCTCCACATCCGGGACTGATCCGGCGGCCACCGTCCCGACAACACGTAGCTCGACCGGAGCGCCCACCGTGTCGGACGCCCGAACGGCGAAACCGTCCATCGCCGAGTTGGCAAACGGCGGCACGGCCTCGGGGGCTTCCACGGCCACTGAGATGGCTAGACCACGGGCCTCAGCCAACGGCACCTCAGCGGTCACCGGACCAGGGCATCGATCCAGTACGTAGGCCCGGGCGTCGGTCAACGAGATCACTGGCCGAGGATACTCAGCAGTTCCAGGAGCCTTCCTCGCCGGCCACCAACCGACGAATATTGGCCACGTGACGCACCAGCACTAGGACGCAGATGCCCGCCGCCACCAACACCTCGCCCAGACCCCTTCCGGTGGCCGCAACGGCAACCGGAAGAACCACGGCAATGGTGATTGAACCCAGCGAAGCCTTTCCTGTCGCCCGGGCCATCAGGCCGAACAGAATGACGGTTCCCACCGCCACCAAAGGGAACAACACCAACGACCCCCCGCCTGCCGTAGCCACGCCCTTGCCTCCCCGGAATCGACGAGTCATAGGGAGCACGTGGCCCAACGTCGCCGCCGCCCAGCAGGCCAGACCCAGAGACCGCCCGCCGACCAGCAGGCCCAGGGCCACAGCCCCCGCCCCCTTGCCTGCATCGGCAACAAAAACAGCCAGACCAGCCCAACGGCCCGCCGTCCGGTAAACGTTGGTAGCACCGGGGTTCCCCGAACCGGCCGTCGTCGGATCTACCCCCTGACGTCCGGCGACCACCAGAGCTGACGGCAACGTCCCGAGCAGGTATGCCAGGACCACCAGGACGACGGGCATACGACCAGCATTCCCGACGGGGGACCGGGCGGGGCGGACCACCGGTAAGATTCACACCCGTTGCCACCGTGTGGACGACCGCTCCCCGGGCGACAACCAGCCACCATGCCGACCTACCAGTACCGCTGTAAGTCCTGCCAAAGCGAGTTTGAGGTGCGTCAGTCGTTCGCCGACGACGCTCTCTCCACCTGTCCGGACTCCGACTGCGGGGGTGCGGTAAGCAAGGTATTCAGTGGGGTGGGGATCTCGTTCAGAGGCGATGGTTTCTACAAGAACGATCACGGCTCCTCGGCCAAAGATCGCGGCGGTGACACCGGTTCGACTACCAAGCCGGCGTCGGACTCCGGGTCGTCCGACAGCGGCACCAGTGACTCCTCCAACTCCGGTTCCACTTCCGAGTCAAAGGGAACCGGCACATCGGACTCGGGCGGTTCAACCGAAAAAGCTCCGGCGGCCACTTCCGGCTGACGACCCCGCCTTAACCTCGAGAGCACCGCAACTCAACGTATCGGTGTCGCCAGAAGGGCCAGCACCGTAAGGCCAGCCACCACGCGGTAGGCGGCGATCCCCCCGAAGCCCACCCGCACGACGAGGCGCAACACGAGGTGGACGGCCCACCAGCCACTGACCGCCGCGGCCAGGGTGCCCACGGCGAACGGCGCCCACCAACTGGTGGGAACCGATAGGTCGAAAGCCGACACCAGCCCGGCTCCGGCAATCACCGGCAGGCTCATCAGGAACGCCAACCGGGCCGCCTCCTCCCGCTCCAGGTGCAGGCCCCGGGCCACCGACAGGATGGCTCCGGACCGTGACACTCCGGGCTGGAAGGCCAGGCCCTGGGCGATGCCTAGGAGGACCGCCTCGCCGAAGTTCAGGTCGGCAATCCCCCGGTCGCCCGGTCGCCGGTCAACCAGCCACAGCACCACCCCGAAGGCGAGGAGACACACGGCCACCAGCCAGGTGCGATCACCTAGGTCGGTGGTCGTCGAGAGCACCCCGAGGCCCAGCAGGCCGGTTGGGACCGCTGTGGCGACCAGCAGGGCCGCCGTACGACCGTCGCCAGCCAACGGCCCCCGGTCAACCAGCCACCGCAGACCGGCCCTCCCATAGCGGACCACGTCGGCGCGCAGGTAGGCCACGGCCCCGACCAGGGTCCCCAAGTGGAGGGCCACATCGAAGGCGTTCTCCAAAGCGTCGTCGCCTCCAAAGTGATCCCACCTGAATAGCCATTGAACGAGAGCCAGATGCCCGCTGGAGGACACGGGGAGGAACTCGGTCAGGCCTTGGACTAGACCCAGAAGGATGGCGTGGAGAATCGGCATCCGAGTTGACGCACCTACACCCCAGAGACCGTGAGCTCGCCGATAACCAGAGTCACCCCGGCGGCTCGCATGGGTAGCCATCGGACGTCGTCCCCGATGGCCAACACGTCCAGGAGCATCTTCTGAATGGTCGAGGCGATCGTGAACTCTCGGACCGGCTCGGCCAGCGCTCCACCACGGATACGCAGGCCTTCGGCTCCGGTCGAGAAATCGCCACTAACCGCGTTGACTCCCGAGTGAAGGCCGGTGACCCCTTGGACCAGCAGACCGTCGTCGATCGCAGCAATCAGTTCGGCTGGCGGACGGTCGCCCCCCGCCACGGCCACCGCCCGAACACCCACGCCGGGCGTCGACGAGTAACCCCGAACCGCCGAACCAGTGGACACTGTCCCGGCCCGCCGGGCTGTCTCGCTGTTGTGAACAAACCGCTCCAGACGACCATCGGCCATCAGCACGTTTCGGCGGGTGGCCAAACCCTCGCCATCACTTCCGGTGGCCGTGTGGGCCGCCGGGTCGGTCGGGTCATCTACCAAGGTCAGCAACGGAGCAGCAACGTCCTCGCCCAACCGGTCGGCAAACAGCGACCGGCCCTTCTGCACCGCCTCTCCGCTGAGGGTTCCTCCCACGATTCCCAGGAACTGGGCGCTGACCCACGGGTCCAGCACCACAGTCATCCGACCGGAGGGTGGCTTCACGGCCCCCAGCATCCGGGTAGATCGCTCGGCCGCGTCGGCGGCGGCCTCCTCCACATCGAGGTCAGATGGCTCCCGCCCCAACGAGAATCCAAAGCCGGTCTGGGTCTCACCATCCTGTTCAGCCAACGCATAGGACGACAGGAAGCATCCGGTCTCCCGGCCTGTCGCCAGGATCCCAGTCGTGGTGGCCACGGCGCTCTCCGAGATGGAGTCCGAGTAATCGGCTGACTCCACGCCGCTGATGCGGGGGTCAGCGGCCCGGGTCCGGCGTTCCAGATCTAGGGCCAGAGCCACCTTGGCCTCAGTCGGGTGGTCAACCAGCGTCGCCCGGTAGAGATCTAACTCAGCGGGCTTCACTCCATCCGGCTCGGCCAGGGCGCAGTGCTCGTCCGGTGTGGCAAACGTCAAGTTGTCCCGGGCCTCAGCCAGAACCTCGGCCAAGGCGTCGGGATCTAGGGTCCCGGCGTAGGCGAAGCCCTGGCGGCCGTCGTGGACTACCCGGACGCCGACCCCCTGGGACTCGGCCGAGATCAGCGACTCAACCTTCCCCTCGTAGGCGCGCACCTCGGTCTCCCGCTCGTGGACGACCACCGCCTCCACCTGCTCGCCCTCGTCGGCCCAGCCGACGATTTGTTCCGCCAGATCCAGCAGCTCGGGCACCTCAGGCCGCCGTTCCACCCACTGTCAGCCGGGACACCCGCAAGGTCGGTGTCCCGTCTCCGACCGGCACGCCCTGCCCGTCCTTGCCGCAGGTCCCGGGCGATCCCATGGCGAAGTCCCCGGCAATAGCGTCGATGTCGAGGAGAACCGCCGGGCCGTTGCCGATGAGATTGCCCTCGCGGATTGGCGCCGTCAGTTGGCCATCTTCGATCAGGTAGGCCTCGGTCATCCCGAACACGAAATCACCGGTAGCCGTATTGACCTGGCCACCACCCAGCTGGGCCACGTACACCCCATGATCGGTTCCAGCCACGATCTCCTCCGGGTCGTCGTTGCCGGCCTCCAGGTAGGTGTTAGTCATACGGACCATCGGGAGGTACCGGTAGCCCTGGCGGCGACCATTACCCGAGCTGTCCCGTCCCTCCTTCCGGGCCCGCAGGCGGTCCCACATGTAGTCCGTCAGCTCGCCGTCGCTGATCAACACGTTGCGTTGGGCCGGCCGGCCCTCGTCGTCAACGGCGTAGCAGCCCCACTCCCCGGTCATGGTGCCGTCGTCCACCAGGCTGACCCCGGGGGCCGCCACCACCTCGCCTCGCCTCCCGGCGAACACCGAGGCTGACTTGGCGATCAGGTCGGCCTCCAGACCGTGCCCGCAGGCCTCGTGGAACAAGACGCCCCCGCCGCCTGGACCAACGACCACCGGCATCTCACCGCTGGGGGCCGGTACAGCATCCAACTTGGTCAGAGCCCGCTCGGCCGCCCGGCGGGCCAGGTCTCCCACGTCAACTCGATCGAACAACTCGAAACCCACTGTGTGGCCCACCGATTCGCGGCCGGTCTGGAGGCCCGAGTCGCCGCTGGCCACGCAGGACACCGAGAACAGGGTCCGGACCTGACGGTCCCCGGTAAGCAGGCCATCGCTGTTGGCGATCTGGATCCGTCGTTGACTGTCGGCGTAGCGGGCCGTGACCTGTGTGATGGCACCGTCCCGGGCTCGGGCTGCCTCGTTGGCCTCGGCTAGCAACGCCACCTTTCGGTCCTTGGCCACGTCGGACGGAAGGACATCCACCACGGCTGATGGCGGACCGGACGGGCTGTCGAGAACCACTTCGCGAACTCCATCACCGCCGCCTAGAGCAGCCGCTGAGGCCGCCGCCGAGGCAGCCCGCAGGCCGGTCGGCGACAGGTCGGCCGTGTGAGCGAACCCGGTGGTCTCCCCAACCACCACACGGATCCCAGCGCCGCGGTCCCGGCCACTAGCCATCTCCTCGATGCGGCCGTCGTCGAGGAGCGCCGAAGTTGACCTCCGGTCCTCTACGAAGACCTCGGCGAACTCCCCTCCCGTGGCCAGCGCCTCACCTAGGACATCCTGCAGGAGTTGGGGATCCACCATCGGTCCGATCTCCGCCCTGGCGATCCGATCCTTCATCTGTGCCTCCACCTGATCTCCTTTCCGCCAACCGGCCGATCTTCACCGACTCAAGACGGATGCGTAGGGTACCGCTGTGCCCCCGATGCCCGGGTTGCGCGGTCAGGCCGCGCACACCGTCACCGATGCCGACACGGCCATCGCCCTGCGATCTGGCGAGGTCCCGACGCTGGCCACGCCGCGCCTAGTCGCCCTGCTGGAGGAAGCGACGGTGTCCGCTCTGAACGGCTGTCTCGGTAAGGAAGAAACCAGCGTCGGCATGCGGATCCACATCGACCATCTGGCTCCGTCGGCTCCTGGAAGTCTGGTGGACGCCGAGGTTGTGCTGGAGGCCGTGGAGGGCCGGCGACTGACCTTCGCCGGCACGGCCCGGGTCGGCGACGACGTGGTGGCTAGGGCCACCGTTGTTCGGGTGGTCGTGGAGACCGATCGGTTCCTGAACCGGGTGACCGGTGGGAACGACTGACGTCGACCCCGGCGGGTACCGGGCCCCGACGGGCCCGACACGACGCCGGGTGTCGTCGACCGGACAGTCGAGCCTCCGCCGGTCCGGAGAACCGGGAACCGGGCTCCACTGGTGGGCCGAGGTGGTCCTCGTCCTGGCCTTCTACGCCGTCTACTCGGCCATCCGAAACCTGTTTGGTTCCGAATCGGTGGAGCCCGCGGTCGCCCTGGCCAATGCCGAGCGGGTCATTGACCTGGAGCGAGCACTGGGCCTCTACAGGGAGCTGGAAATTCAAGCTGCCTTCCTAGAACATAAATGGTTCATCCAGTTTTGGAACCTCTTCTACGGGACATTCCATTTCGGGCTGACCATCTTCGCCCTGGTCTGGGTTTACCGACGGTTCCCTCACATGTACGCCCGGCACCGGTCCACCTTCCTGTGCACCACGGGGTTGGCTCTGGTCGGGTTCAGTCTCCTACCCCTGATGCCGCCCCGGTTGCTGTCGGACTGCGGGGAGTTCGGGGCCTGCCTGGCGTCCCTCCACCCCTACGTGGACACGGTGGCCGACGTCGGCGGCCTCTGGTCGTTCGACTCGGGGACCATGCAACGCGTCTCCAACCAATACGCCGCCATGCCAAGCCTGCACTTCGCCTGGGCTACCTGGTGCATGCTGGCGCTCTGGCCCACCCTGCACACCCGGACCTCTCGGACCCTGATTGCCGTATACCCGTTGGCCACCCTCTTCGCTGTAGTGGTGACGGGCAACCACTTCTGGATCGACGCCGTGGGTGGCCTGGTGGTGCTAGCCGCCGGCCACGTCCTGTCTGGTCTGTTAGTGGCCGGTTGGCGGCGCTGGCGGTCGACCGTCGAGGCCCGTTAACCGGCTCCCGCCGGGTGTCAACGCGACACCCCGGCTACCGTGTCCCCCTGGTTCCGTCCCGGAGCCCCCGTCCCGGCCCTGCCAATAGGCCTGAGCACCCATGCGACTCGACTCCATACGGACCCCCGCCGACCTTCGCGATCTCGAGCTCGAAGAGCTCACCAGTCTGGCCGCCGAGATCCGGCAGCGGATCGTGGACACGGTGGGCCAAACCGGAGGCCACCTGGGCTCCAACCTCGGTGTCGTCGAACTGACCCTGGCCCTCCACCGGGTTTTCAATAGTCCCCGGGATGCCATCCTCTGGGACACCGGGCACCAGACCTATGTCCACAAGTTGCTGACCGGTCGAGTCGACCGGTTCGACGGCCTCCGACAGGCCGGCAAGCTGTCGGGCTACCCGTCGCGCGACGAGTCGGGCCACGACTGGATCGAGAACTCGCACGCCTCGACCGTGCTGTCCTACGCCCACGGCCTTGCTACGGCCCAGGCGGTCACTGGCAGAGACCGACGGGTGGTCGCAGTCATCGGCGACGGGTCTATGACCGGGGGCATGGCCTTCGAGGGGCTCAACAACCTGGGTCACAGCGGCCTGAAAGTCACCGTGGTACTGAACGACAACGGTCGGTCGTACGCCCCGACGGTGGGCCGCCTATCCGAGAGCCTCATCCGGATCCGCTCTAACCCCACCTACATGCGTCGACAGCGTCGCCTGGAGGACCTAGCCGAACACCTCCCGTGGGTCGGCGAGTTAGTCGAGCGGGGAATCAGCGCCACCAAGGCGGCTATCCGGGACATGTTCGAACCCACGGCCTTCTTCGAAGCGCTCGGGGTGCACTACCTGGGACCCTTCGACGGACACGACATCGCCGAGATGGAGGATGCCCTAGCCAACGCCATCGAGTTCGACGGCCCTGTCTTGGTTCATGTGCTGACCCAGAAGGGTCGAGGCCACGGGCCGGCAGAGCAGGACCCCATTAAGCACATGCACGACACGGGAGGCGTCAAACCGGGCAGCTACACGGCGGCCTTCACCGAGTCGCTCCTCAAGGCCGCTGAGTCAAGGCCCGAAGTGGTGGCCGTCACGGCCGCCATGCCGGACTCCACCGGCCTCCTGCCGTTTCGCGAGCGATTTGGCGACCGGTGCTTTGACGTGGGCATCGCCGAGCAGCATGCGGTGACGGCGGCGGCCGGGATGGCCATGGGTGGACTCCGCCCCGTGGTAGCCCTCTACGCCACGTTCTTGAGCCGAGCCTTCGACCAGGCCAACCTGGACGTCGGCCTGCACAACCTGCCCGTGGTGTTCTGCCTGGACCGGGCGGGGATTACCGGCGACGACGGCCCCTCGCACCATGGCGTGCTGGACATGGTCCTGCTATCCAAGGTCCCCGGGATGACAATCCTGGCGCCTTCCTCCTACCAGGAGGTCCAGCAGATGCTAGAAGACGCCCTGGCCATCACCGACGGGCCGGTGGCCATCCGTTGGCCCAAGACCCCGGCACCCCACGTCGGCTGGGATGAGGTGGGTCGTGGCCTGTCGGCCCGCCGAGTGGTCGAGGCCATCGACGACCGGACGGTGTGCCTACTTGGAGCCGGCAAGATGCTGGCCGCTACCCAACAGGCGGCCGACCTACTGGCCGCCGAGGGCGTGGACTCCTCAGTTTGGGACCCGCGCTGCGTCCGCCCGTTGGACCCCGAGATGCTGGAAGACGCGGCGAGACACCGGCTGGTAGTCACCGTGGAGGACGGCTTCCGAGAGGGTGGCTTCGGTTCCGCGGTGCTGGACGACCTGGCCCGCCGGTCCCCAGGCACCGAGGTGGAGGTGCTGGGCGTACCGGTCGTCCACCACCCCCACGGTGCAGCGGACGACCTACTGGCCTCGTTCGGCCTGGACGGCCCGGGAGTGGCCGAAAGCGTCCGTAGGCGGCTGGGCTGATCCGGCGCGCTCGTCGACTATCTGGCCATCGACCGCTCAGGTAAAGAAGGGGTTGTCACCCGCCGCGTGGTCAGTGGCGTCGACCACTTCAGTGATCTCTGGGATGGCTTCCAGAATGGCCCGTTGGATGCCCTCGGTGAGGGTGGCCTGACTCATAGCGCATCCCTGGCAGCCGCCGCCCATAGTCACGTAAGCCGTGTGGCCCTCGACGCCGACCAGGGTGGCGAAACCACCGTGGGAAGCCAGCATCGGGTTGACGTTCTGGTCCAAGAGCTGGGTGATCCGCTCCGGGACCTCGCCTTCCAGGGCCAGTTCGCCGACGTCGCCCAACGGGTTGGGTCGGTTCGGGTTGCGGATAACCAGGCCGCCCTGCACCGGGTTGCTCGGCAGATCAAGGGTGGCCCCGGCCAACTTCGGCTGGCTCTCATCGCCTACCGCGAACTCCAAGCCGCCGAACTCCCACCGGTGGCAGGCATCAGGCAACTCAGAGATGGGCGTGAAGGCCAGGTCGTAGACGTAGTCGACGCCAGACACGCCGGTTACGTCGATCTGCAAAGCCAGGGAGGTCGGCTCGTCCTCGCCGGCCCGGACTTCGAGCACCTTGGCCAAGGCGGCCTCGGTGACCGAGATGACCGGCTCGTCGGTGGACGGGGTGGCGTCGAGAGTGGTCTGGTCGGTCATCCGATCAGGCTACCGGCTTGTACCAGGCACACTTCGATGGCCCTCACGTTCCACCGGTAGGTTCTCGGGCATGACCGACTCCTCCTCCTCCCCTGCAGTGGTCTCCGTCCGCCGAGACGGAGACGTGGCCGTCATCGATCTCGACGACGGCAAGGCGAACGCCCTTGGACACGAGACCATCGCCGCCCTGCTGGCCGCCCTCGACCAGGTGGAGGCTGACGGAGCTGACGCCGTGGTACTGGCCGGCCGGCCGGGCCGCTTCTCGGCCGGCTTCGACCTGACCGTGATGCAGGCGGGCCCAACCGAGGCCCAGACAATGCTGAAGGCCGGGGTCGACCTCTTCCTTCGGCTGTACCTGTTTCCCCGGCCCGTGGTGGCAGCCTGCACCGGGCACGCCATCGCCGCCGGCGCCATCCTCTTGTTGTCGAGTGACGTACGCGTCGGGGCGGCCGGAGAGTTCAAGGTCGGCCTGCCCGAGGTCACCATTGGCATGCCACTTCCCTTCTTCGCCACGGAGTTGGCCCGAGACCGCGTCTCCAAGCGGCACTATGCGCAGGTCATCCTGGGCCGGATGACCGACCCGGCCGCCGCGGTGGACGTCGGGTTCCTCGACGAGGTGGTCGATCCCGGCGATGTCGTGGATGTAGCTCTGGACCGTGCTCGGGCCCTGACCGGGGTCAGCCGGGGTGGGCTAGTGCGCACCCGGGTGACGGCTCGGGGAGCGGTAGCCGAGGCGATCCGCGCCGGCTTGGAGGACGACCTCGCCCATTTCAACGTCGAGGGCTGAGCGGTCAGGGCGCTGCACTGACCATGTCCGAACGTTACGACGGCCTGCTGCTAGTGGCCTTCGGGGGACCTGAGGGACTAGACGACATCGAACCGTTCCTGGCCCGGGTGACGTCCGGCCGCCCCATCCCGTCCGACCGCCTGGCCGAGGTAGCGGACCGTTACCGCTCGGTCGGTGGTCGATCCCCGTTGAACGGGCGCATGCGGACACTCCGAGATGCCATCCGAGTCGAGATGGACCGACGGAACCTAGACATACCCGTCTTCTGGGGCAACCGGAACGCCGACCCGCTGTTAGCCGACACGGTGGCCACCATGAGCGACGCTGGAGTCAAAAGGGCCCTGGCCTGGACGGCCTCCCCCTACGCCTCCTACGAGACGTGCCGCCGGTATGGCGAAAACCTAGAGGCAGCCCGGACGGCTGTCGGTCCGAGAGCGCCGCTGCTCGACCAGGTCCGGCGCCACCACGACCATCCGGGCCTCATCAATCCGGCTGCCGACCGGTTGACCGAGGCCCTAGACCGGCTACCCCCCGACCGACGGGACCGGGCCCACCTCCTGTTCTCCGCCCACAGCATCCCAACCGCCCTAGCCGACACCTGTGCCTACGTGGCTCAACTCCGCGACACGGCACGCCTAGTCGTCGAGCGGGTGGATCCCGAGCGTCGGCACGACTACGAGGTGGTCTGGCAGTCCCGTAGCGGCTCGCCACAGGTCCCGTGGCTGGAGCCCGATGTAGGTGACCGAATCCAAGCCCTGGCGGCCACCGGAGTGGATGCAGTAGCCATCTCGCCCGTGGGCTTCCCGGTGGAAAACTTTGAGATCGCCTGGGACCTGGACGTGGAAGCGTCCGGGCGGGCCGCCGATGCCGGCGTAGCGTTCACTCGGGCCGCCACGGTGGATGATGATCCCCGCTTCGTCTCCATGGTGGTGGACCTCCTTGTCGAGAGGCTCGGTCACGATCCCGAACCGGCCCAATCGAGCCTGGGGTCCCTCGGCGCCCCCGTCGGCGCCTGCTCCAAGGCGTGCTGCCCAGGACCCCGCCCCTGAACACCGTCGCCGGCCGAGCATCCCCGAACACCGCTGGACCGACAAGTAATTTCCGTGGTGATGAATCATGCTCGTATCGCCTCGGAAGCCCTCCGCTTCCGACTGGGAACGTTCTCTACCCCGATAGGCGGATCCCCGGTACTGGATCCTGAGGAAGCTGGAGCCATCTTGGTGGCCTGCGGGGACCCTGGCGTTGACCATGCCCTGCGGATGGTCGGCCAGACGTGGCAACAGGCGGGTCTGATCCCCGAGACCATCGAGCAGCCCTGGTCGGCTGGTGATGCGGCACGAATGCGGTCCGTCGGGGGAACCGCTCTGCTTGATGCCCTGGACGATCTGGTCTCCGGCATCTCCCGCTGCCGCGTCCTGTCCTAGGCCCGGCTTTCCAGCGGTCACCGGGAGGGTGCCGCGGCGGAGACTACGCCTCGCATTACCGTCGCCGTGGGGCTCTGGTGGCGATGTCGCACCCCCATGCCATGCTCGCCGTAGGACGCCACGACTGACGACCAGCCACTACCGAGGCCGATGAGTAAGCAGCAAAAACTCCTCCCTGACGATCGGCCCTTCGCCCGTCAGGTCGTGGAGGTCCCAGTCTCTGACGAGATGAAGGAGTCCTTCCTCGCCTACTCCCTCTCGGTGATTACGGCCCGGGCTATTCCTGACGTTCGGGATGGCCTCAAGCCGGTTCAGCGGCGCATCCTCTATTCGATGCTGCGCATGGGCGTGCGTCCTGACTCCCCGCACCGCAAGAGCGCACGGGTGGTGGGCGACACCATGGGCCGTTACCACCCGCACGGTGACGCAGCGATCTACGACGCCTTGGTACGCATGGGGCAGACGTTCTCACGCGGTATGACTCTGATCGACCCTCAGGGCAACTTCGGCTCGCTGGACGACCCACCAGCCGCCCCCCGCTACACCGAATGCCGCCTGACCGAGGCTGCCATGGCCATGGTCCGGGAACTCGACGAGGACACGGTGGAATTCCGGCCGACTTACGACGGGGAAGCCACTGAACCCGTCTCGCTACCAGCCCTCCTCCCCAACCTGCTGCTAAACGGCACCACGGGAATCGCCGTGGGCATGGCCACCAACATGCCCACCCACAACCTGGCCGAGGTCTACGCGGCAGTCGCCCTGGTCATGAAGAAACGTCGCCCCAAACCCACCACCGACGAGTTGATGGCCGTCCTACCGGGCCCAGACTTCCCCAGCGGAGGGATCTTGGTCGATGACGGCATCCGCGAGGCCTACGAGACGGGACGGGGAACCATCCGGCTTCGGGCCCGGGCCCACGTGGAAAACATCGGCCGGAGCCGACAAGCCATTGTGGTTACCGAACTCCCTTACCTCGTGGGGCCGGAGCGGGTGATCGCCAAGCTCAAGGAGTTGAACGAAACCGGACGGGTGGCCGGTATCTCGGACTTTAAGAACCTGTCGGATCGCCACACTGGACTGCGACTCCAGGTCACCGTGAAGCCGGGACACAACCCGCAGGCCGTGCTGGGCGAGTTATATCGGCTTACCCCGCTGGAGGAGACCTTCGGCATCAACAACGTGGTCCTGGTAGACGGTGAGCCCCAAACCCTCGGGATTTACGACCTCTGTCGCCACTACATCGACCACCGTTTGGAGGTGGTGGTTCGCCGGACTAACCACCGGCTGGCCCGAGCCGAGGAACGTCTCCATATCGTGGCCGGCCTCCTGATCGCCCTAGACGCCATCGACGAGGTGGTGGCCATCATTCGCGGCTCGGAGGACGCTGCGACGGCTCGTGAGGCTCTAATGGACCGCTTCTCGCTTAGCCGGAACCAGACCGACCACATCCTAGATATGCCCCTGAAGCGCTTGACGGCGCTCGAGACCCGACGTCTGGAAGAGGAGCGGGAAGAACTTGAAGCGGAAATCGGGGACTTCAAACAGCTTCTCAAGTCAGAGACCCGTCGTCGTACCCTCGTAGTAGCCGAACTATCTGAGGCCGTGGAGGCATTCGGTCGGCCGCGACGGACCGAAATCGTCCACCCGGATGACCTTCCGGTGTTCGATACCACGGAGGTAGCCGAGGACGTGGCCGACGAGCCTTGCGTGGTGACCCTGACCACCTCGGGCCAGATTGGCCGTTCGCCCGCCGACGGGGCCCGGCGAGCTACACCCGGACGCCACGACGTGCTAGTCGCCTCCCTCCTGACCCGAACCCCGACTACCGTCACCGCGGTGACGTCGGAGGGTCGGGCCCTCCAGGTGCTGGCCGCCGAGTTGGCTGACGGTGCTGGCCGAGCCCGAGGCGCCGGTTCTGCCCAGGCCTTTGGCACCAATCGGGGTGAAGTCATCCACACGGTGGTGGCTGAGGGCAGCGAGCACCTGGTATTGGTGACAGCCGGTGGAACGACTAAGCGACTGACCCTCGACGAGGTCCGTTCTACCCGCAATGGAAAGCCCCTGCTCAAGTTGAAGACCGGCGACCGGGTGACCGCCGCCTTCACCGCCCCCGACGGTGTAGACGTAGTCCTCGTGGCCGCCGACGGTCAGGTCCTCCGAACTCCGGTGGATGGCATCAGCGTGCAAGGGCGCGGGGCGGCCGGCGTGGTCGGAATGAAGCTCCGGCCCGGCACGACGGTGGTCGGCGCAGCCGCTGTCCTGGGCGAAGACGTTCTCATCACGGTGACCGACGACGGTGGGGTCAAAGCCACCCTGCTATCGGAGTTGGACGCTAAGGGGCGGGGCGGCGTCGGGGTGCGGGCCACCCGGCTGGGCGACGGGACAACCTTAACCTTGGCCCATGTCGGACCCCCGATGGGCCTCCTGGCCATCATGGCCTCGGATGACGACCCGAAGAAGCCTGATCCGAACCCGGTACCTCTCGTGCTGGAACCCACTCGCCGGGACTTGGTGAGCACACCGTCTGAACGACAGATCCTGGCCATCGGCCCGGCCAGGTGGTGACCGTGACCACCGCAGCCAAAAAACCCACCACAGCCAAAAAACCCACCACAGCCAAAAAGGGTGACGCAAAGGGGTCTGGTAACGGTTACGACGCCGACGCCATCCAGACTCTCGAGGGTCTGGAAGCGGTCCGCAAGCGGCCCGGCATGTACATCGGCGGCACGGGCCCCTCCGGTCTGATGCACCTGGTCTGGGAACTTGTGGACAACGCCGTCGACGAGGCCTCGGCCGGCTTCGCCGACCGGATCGAGATCACCTTGCACCGCGACCAATCGGTCGAGGTGTCCGACAACGGTCGGGGCATCCCTATCGACCGGCACGCCAAGCGCAAGGTCTCGGCCCTAGAGGTCGTGCTGACCGAGCTCCACGCAGGAGGCAAGTTCGGTGGCGGAGCCTACGGGGCCTCAGGGGGCCTTCACGGGGTCGGCGCCTCAGTGGTCAACGCTCTGTCCAGCAAGCTGGTGGCTCAGGTGGACCGGGACGGCCATACCTACGAGCTGGCCTTTCGGGAGCGGGTGGCCGGGCAGTTTTCCGGATCCTCGTTCACCGCCGGCCACCAGCTCACGAAGGTCAAGCGAATCTCAAAGAACAAGACGGGAACCCGAATCCGCTTTTGGGCTGATCGGGACGTCTTTGACGCCGATGCCCGAGTAGACACCGAAGAGGTCCACCAACGAGTCGTTCAGGCGTGTTTCCTGGTTCCCGGTGTAAAAATCCGGGTGATCGACAAGCGGGCCGGAGCCTCCTCGGATCCGTTCGAATTCGTGTCCCGGGGAGGCCTGGCCGACTTGGTCGACCACCTCTCTACCGGCGAAAACGCCTGCGAGGTCATCGCCCTGTCAGGCATAGACACCTTCACCGAACGGGTCCCGGTGGACGGCAAGATGCGCGACGTCGAACGGGAATGCACCGTAGAGGTGGCCGTACGGTGGGTGAAGGGCTATGACACCTGCCTGGAATCGTTCGTCAACACCATCCCCACGGTCCAGGGGGGAACCCACACCGCCGGGTTCGACCGAGCTCTAACTCGCGCGGTCAACGACGTCCTCCTGAAAGACACCCGGAAGTTGGCCAAGCTAGCCAAGGAGAACAAGCACCGGGCCACCAAGGAAGACGTCCAGGAGGGCATGGTGGCGGCGTGCAAGGTGGTCTTCCCTGAACCCCAGTTCCGAGGCCAGACCAAGCAGGAGCTGGGAACCCCGGCCATCGAGAAGATCGTCTACGACGTGGTGAAACAGGGCATCACTGACTGGTTCTCGGGAAGCGGACCCAAGACCCACATCAATGCGGTTCGAGACAAGCTGGCCAACGCGGTCATCAACCGGGTGAGTTCCAAGCAACTGCTCGAGACCCGCCGAAAGGCGGCCAGCATGGGGTCCACCGGCATGCCCGACAAATTGGCCGATTGCCGGACCCACGGACCCGACTCCGAGCTGATCATCGTCGAGGGCGACTCGGCGGCCGGACCAGCCAAGGCGGGACGCAACGCCGAGTACATGGCCATCCTCCCCCTACGGGGCAAGGTGGTGAACGCGGGCAAGGCCACCCTCAAGCAGGTCCTGGACAACGCCGAGGCCCAGGCACTCTTCACCGCCGTGGGTGCCGGATCGGGTCGGGACTTCGACCTGGAATCGGCCCGATACGGCCGCATCGTCATCCTGTGCGACGCCGACGTGGACGGCAGCCACATCCGGTGTCTGCTCCTCACTCTCATCCACGAGTACATGCGTCCCCTGCTGGAGGCGGGCCGTGTGTACGCCGCCCAACCGCCCCTCTACACCTGCCGGGTAGGCGACACCATCCACCGGGCGTTCAGTGATGAGGAACGGGACGAAATTGTGAAGGTGCTAGCCAAAGGGGGCCGCAAACCCGAGAACCTCAAGTGGAACCGCTTCAAGGGCTTGGGCGAGATGAACGTCGAGGAACTAGCCGAATGCGCCCTGGACCCAGAGACCCGGATCCTCCGTCAACTCACCATGACCGAGGGACGGGAGGCCAAAAAGGCTGCCGATCTCTTCGACGTCTTGATGGGAGCCGATGTGGCCCGAAGACGCGACTACCTGGTGGCCAACAGCAGCCTTCTGAATCCCGACGCCCTCGATATCTAAGACCTGTCCGATGCCAGACCTCCCTCGCTCCTTCTCTCCCTCGTCGGCTGGCCTCTGGAAGCAGTGCCCACGACGGTGGCGGTACCGCTACGTCGAGAAGCTTCCCGACCCTCCGGGAATCCCCGCCCTGATAGGCACCTTCGCCCACCGCGTTCTAGAACTCCTGTGCGACGAGCCGGCTACCGACCGCACGGTGGACCGGGCCCGGGAACTAGCCGGTCAGGCCTGGCCAGAAACGGCAATCAACCCCGACTTCGTGGCCCTAGGCCTTGACGACCGCCAAGTCCACGACTTCCGCTGGAAGGCCTGGACGGCCATCGAGGGCCTCTGGGCCCTGGAGGACCCAACTGGTGTCGAGGTCCAAGCCACCGAGTGCCGGGTGACTGCCACGGTGGGCGGCGTGCCCTTCTTCGGCATCGTGGACCGCCTAGACAAGGACGGTGATGGCTTGGTGATCACCGACTACAAGTCGGGTAAGGCCCCTAGGAGCGTTGACCGACCGAAATCCCTCGACCAGGTCCTGCTCTACGCAGCAGCCGTCGAGGACAGCATGGGCGAGCGTCCAGATCGGGCCCGCCTCCTCTACCTGGGCGCCGAGATCCTGGAGACCGCCGTTTCCGATGACCTTCTGGCCGACACCACCAGCCGCTTCGCCGAAGCCTGGCACGAGGTCGGTGCGGCCTGCTCCAACGACCGTTTCAATACCCGCCCGGGACCTCTGTGTGGCTGGTGCCCCTACGCGGACCTCTGTGACGACGGACGAGCCGAGGTGGAGCGACGGGTGAGCGCCGGGCGCATGCGCGACGACGCTCCGGCGCGTGCCCTGCTCGGCCTCTGACTGAGAAGGTTCAGTCGACCCGGCGGCGTCGTCGCCACAGCACCAGCATCAGGGCCACCAAGGCCACCGCCCCCAGTACCCCGAACCGGTGCAGCAGGTCAGCCCGTTCGTCGGTCATCTCCACTGGCGGGGTCTCGAACGGTCGCAAGCCATCGTCCGCCGAATCGGCCGGCGGTGGATCCCCGACCACCTCGACGGCTACCTCGGGATCGGCCTCGACGGAAATTTCGGATGGGGCCGGCCCGCCACCAACCACCGGAATGGCCTCCAACAGACTGTCCACCGGACTATCGGTAGTGGGCCGTGGTCGGGCGCGCCGAGCCTGCGGGTCGTAAGCCATCAGGCCACAGCCTCAACCGGGGTACCGGCCAGTCCATCGGAAAGCGGCAACCGGTCCAGGAGTGCGTCGAACTCTGCTGCCGCCTCAGCTGCCCCGGGTCGGCGCCCCAGAGCGTGGACTGGAAGAGACCGAGCTGCCGCCTCGGTAACGGCAGCTCGGAGATGGACGGGCGGCAGACACCGTCCCGGGTACGCCTCGCCCAACTGTTCATGCCAGTAACGGCCATCCCGGGTCCGACCCAAACGGTTCACGGAGATCCCGACAAGGTTGGGTCGCCCGTCGGGGCGTCGTAGACGAATGCGGTCAATGGTCTGGACCATCCGAGCGACACCGTCCACAGCCCACGCACCCGGTTCGGTTACAAGAAGCACCGCGTCAACAGCGAACAGAGCGTTGACGGTGAGCAGGCCCAGTGAGGGCGGGCAATCAACAAGGACTAGGTCGTGGTCGATCCCGGCCCCGCCCCTGAGAGCCAGGGCCAACCGATCCTGGGCTCCCAGCGGGTCGGTGGCCAGTTGCGGCTCGCGTACGGCCAGGTCCGGCGAAGAGGCCACTAGATCTGGCACCGGGCCGAGATCGGATGGCCACGCGCTGGGTTCCACCTCCGACGCCAGACCACCGGGGCGTTCTTCGGCCAACACCCGGTCCACCCCGGGACCAGGTTCGAACACTCCAAGGCCCGTGGTGGCGTTACCTTGCGGGTCCAGGTCCACGACGAGGACGGCCAGGCCCCGAGCCGAGGCAGCCGAAGCCAGTCCTAATACCACGGTGGTCTTTCCGACCCCGCCCTTCTGGTTCACTACGGCCACCGCGACCATGGCGGCAACCTAACCCACGGCGCCCGGTCCACCGGGTCCCCTCGGACCCCGCGGCTGGTCCTCCGGAGCGGCCCCTCAGCCGCCGGTACGCTAGGGCGGTGCCCGAGCTCCCCGAGGTCGAGACGGTACGCCGGCAACTCGATCCGCTTATCCGGGGGGCTGTCGTGGTCGCCGGGCGGTCCCACCCTTCGGCAAAGTTTGCCTCGGCCCCGAACGCCGTCGGCCACCAGTTCTCTGGCGTGAACCGTCGGGGCAAGTACCTACTGTTGAGCCTGGAACCGGTCGTCTCCCCGGGTCGGGTACCGCTGGAACTGGTCGTCCACCTCGGGATGACCGGAGCTCTCTACGTAGATCCCTCTCCACCCATCGACCCTTACGCACGGGCCGAATGGGAACTGGACGACGGTCGCTGGCTCTGGTTCCGAGACGTCCGACGGTTCGGGCGTACGGTGGTGGTCCTACGGGGTGACCACCAGTTGTTACCGACCCTCCGGGATCTGGGACCAGAACCTTTCGACCCAGCCCTGACCGGAGCGTCCTTCTACCGGGCCCTGGTCGGCAGCCGTCGCCGAGTCAAGACGCAACTCCTGTCCCAGCGCCTCATTGCCGGAGTCGGAAACATCTACGCAGACGAGGCTCTCTGGCGGGCCGGCATCTACCCCGGGACCCGACGGGTCGGACCCGAACGCGCTACCCGCCTCCTCAGCCACCTCCGGGACGTTCTGACCGAGGCACTGGACCACGGGGGAACCACCCTGCGCGACTACCGGACCCCGGACCGGTCGACCGGGTCAAACCAGCACCGGTTGGACTGCTACGGACGTTCCGGACTCCCCTGCCGAGAATGCGGTGGGCTACTGACCAGTCGACCGATCGATCAGCGGACCACCACCTGGTGTCCTACCTGTCAGGCCCGCTGACCGGGAGGAAGACGGTCTCGGACCCCCTAGGGGTGCCCCAACCGCCGAGCAGTCGACCTCTACGCTCAACCCCGTGGATGCCGCCCCCCGACGCCAACTCCGGGCGGTTCTCCCCCTCGCCTTGGCCGTAGTCGCCCTGGCCGCCGTCCCGGCCCTAGCCGGTGCATTCGACGAGGAGATTGCTGCCCTCCGGGACGACATTGCCGACCACCATGACCTCATCGGCGACCAGGAGGACCTCATCGAGGACCACCATGGCCTCATCGGCGACCAGGAGGACCTCATCGAGGACCACCATGACCGAATCTCCGAGTTGGAGGGCGATCTGGTTGACCTGGACCACCAGATTGCTGAAACCGACGACCTGATCGGCGACGAGGTCACTGAACTCCGGGTCCTGGAGGTGCGCCTCGAACTGTTGGCCGACCGGTTCGCCAGGATCCTGACTTCCCGAGAGGAGCCAGCCCTCCTCCATCGAACCATGGCTGTCGACGCCTACTTACAGAACAACGAGCGAATGAACGCCGTACTCACCCAATCGGCCCACCTAGCCAACGACGCCCTAGAAGGCGTCAGGGACCAAATAATTTACGACTCGGTGATCGAGGAGGCCCAGAATCGCCTCGATCTCGTAGACGCTGAACTCCGGCTCGCCGCCGATTCGGTCCGGGGCCTCCACGCCTTGAGGGTGGAGACCGAGCAGCGGCGGGTCCAGGCCATGGCTGCTCGCTCCGCTACAGAGGACGCTAAGCCGGCCGTCCGGGAGGCCATCGAGCGCGTTTACGACGACATCGGCGATGCTCGATCGACCATCGCCGACCTGGAGGCCCGGATTCTGGAACTGGAAGCCCAGATCCCGGACCTGGAGGTCCAGATCCAGGAACTGGAGTCTCAGATCCAGGAATTTGAACGCCTGGACGTCACCCGGACATGGTCCGGCCTGCAAGGAAACGACATCTCACGGCCCGCCCTGGCCGTCAAAATCGACAACGTGACTCGGGCCCACCCACAGACGGGAATGAACCAAGCTGACGTGGTCTACGAGGAACTGGTGGAGGGTGGAGTAACGCGGCTGGTGGCCGTTTTCCAGTCCTCCTCCACCGAAACGGTGGGGCCGATCCGGTCGGCCCGGACATCGGATCCGCAATTGCTGTCCGGCTTCGACCGACCCCTCTTCGCCTACTCGGGGGCTAATCGGGGAACCCGCCAAGAACTAGCTAACTCGTCGATGGTCGACGTCGGTTACAGCGCTCTCACCGACGACTACTGGCGCGATAAGTCCCGTCGGCCACCCCACAACCTCTACGTCTCGCCCGACGCCCTCTGGGCCCACCACGCCGACCGGACAGGAGTCCCCCCGGCACCGTTCCTTTACCGGCATGTGGGCCAAGCCCACCACCCGGACGCTGAAGAAGCCACCAGGGTGAGCATCGACTTCGGCCTCACCGAGGTCGACTACAAGTGGGACGGCACCGGCTGGGCCCGCACGCACGGTGGTAACCCTCACGTGGACAACACGGGAACCCGGGTTGCGCCAGCCAACGTCGTGGTGCAGTTCATCACCTACGGCTGGTCCAAAGCCGACTCCCGATCCCCTGAGGCTCGTACCACGGGCTCGGGAGAGGCCTGGGTGTTCACCGACGGCCACGTAGTCCGAGGCCAGTGGAGCCGACCCGACGAGGCCCTCCCAGCTGTGTTCACAGCCGACGGAAAGCCCATCCGGCTAACGCCGGGCAATACATGGGTCGCCCTTGCCAAGTCGGGAACCGCCGACTGGGGGGACTGAGGACCGGCGGACCTCCAGGTCGGTCGGGTTAGGCCGGGGTGGAGACGGCGAACACGTCGGCCGGCACTATGCCATCCGCCGTCGTGGTCAGTACACGGATCCCGTCCTCTGTGACGAGCACCGTGTGCTCAAACTGGGCCGTTCGGCGACCGTCCAAGGTGACCGCTGTCCAGTCATCGTCCCATAGCCCGCACGCGGGATCACCCAGGGTCAGCATGGGCTCGACAGTGAAGGTCATCCCCGGGACCAGGATCGTCTGGGCTCGCGGATCGTGGTAGTGCGGAATCTGTAGACCGCTGTGAAACTCGGTGCCAATTCCATGCCCGATGAACTCCCGCACCACCCCCAGTCCGTGGCGGTTGGCGTGTCGTTCTATGGCCCGACCAATGGCGTGGACTGGTTGCCCAGGTCCAGCCGCTGAAATCCCAAGTTCCATGGCCACCCGGGTCTCAGCGATGAGGTGTCGGTCATGGTCGCTGACCTCACCCACTGGAAAAGTAACCGAGGTGTCCCCGTGGACGCCGTCCAGGTAGATGGTGACGTCAACGTTCACGATGTCGCCGTCGGCCAGCGGCCGACTATCGGGGATCCCATGGCAGATCACCTCGTTGACCGAGGTACAGACCGACTTGGGGTAGCCGCGGTAGTTCAGCGGGCTGGGGTAGCCACCGCGGGCCACCGTGGCTGCGTGCACGACCTCGTCCAGATGATCGGTAGTCACGCCGGGTACCACGTAGGGCCCCACCTCGAGCAGAATCCCAGCCGCTGCCTCGCCGGCCCGACACATCCGCTCCACCTCCTCGGGTGTGCGCACTGACGAGGAGATCGACGGCCCAGGATCCCCGGAAAGGGCGTATGGGGGGCGCCCAATTCCGGCCGGTACAGGCCGGGTGGGACTCTGGAGACCCGGTCGGACCGGTGGTTCGGACCGGGGGACGAGGGGTGCTGGACGGCGCTTCCGCTTGGTCACCCGCCGATGTTACCGGTACCCGTCGTAGGGAGTCGCCGGACGGTCAGCGTAGGAAACGACTGACGCTGTCCACCACGCAGGCTGGACGATCGCTGCCCTCAACCTCCACGGTCACCCGAATCACGGCCTGGTAGCCCCCCGATACCTCGTCCACCGAAACCAGCTCCGCACCGCCCCGGACCCGCGAACCCACCAGGACGGGCGACGGAAACCGGACCTTCTCCGTTCCGTAGTTAATACCCATAGAGATTCCGTCCACCCGGATCAGATCGGGGAGCATCTTGTTGGTCAACGACAGGGTGAGGTAGCCGTGAGCGATGGTGGTGCCAAACGGCCCGACAGCGGCCCGTTCGCGGTCCACGTGGATCCACTGGTGGTCACCGGTGGCCTCGGCGAACAGGTCAATCCGGGTCTGGT
>PYIL01066402.1_pt1 | contig 25256 bp, 24 predicted proteins | sample 3578041 | NCBI WGS metagenome assembly PYIL01 (sample SAMN08408023, study PRJNA431606) | Marine metagenome isolate SA_KN192-05_S13_150m, whole genome shotgun... | biome: marine; feature: oceanic pelagic zone; material: water; isolation source: 150 m water sample, 0.2-0.8 um fraction ... | reverse complement strand
GTTCCCCGTGACCTCACGTCCGCCGAGTTCGCCGAGCGTCGACCCAGCGGCATCATTTTTTCCGGCGGACCGGCCTCAGTGCACGTGGACGGAGCACCCCGGATCGACCCTGGTGTGTACGACCTCGGGGTGCCCATCTTGGGCATCTGCTACGGCGCCCAGCTCATTGCCCATCAGAGGGGCGGGACCGTAGGGCCCAACGAGCGGGGCGAGTATGGACGCACCGACCTAACGGTGGCCGAGCCAGGTCGCCTGCTAGCCGACGCGGGAGCGGGCGTCCACCCCGTCTGGATGAGTCACTTCGACGCCATCACCGAGCCCCCACCGGGCGCCACGGTGACCGCCTCATCTCCTGATGCTCCGGTGGCCGCCTTCGAGGCTCCGGGAGACGGCCTATACGCCGTCCAGTTCCACCCCGAGGTACACCACACGCCGTGCGGCCAAGACCTTCTCGCCCGGTTCGTGCACGACGTGTGCGGGTGCGCCGGCGACTGGACCATGACCTCGGTCATCGAGTCCGCGGTGGTCGCTATCCGTGAGCAGGTGGGCGACGGCCGGGCTATTTGCGGACTATCTGGCGGGGTCGATTCAGCGGTAGCCGCGGCCCTGGTACACAAGGCCATCGGCTCTCAACTGACCTGCGTTTTCGTGGACACCGGCCTCATGCGGTCTGGGGAGGGCGAGCAGGTCGTCGAAACCTTCCAGAAGACGCAGGGCATTGAGCTGATTCACGTCCGGGCTGCCGAGCGCTTCTTCGAGCGGTTGGCGGGGGTCGTCGATCCGGAGGACAAGCGCAAGGCCATCGGCGAACTGTTCATCCGGATCTTCGAGGACGCCTCGGGCGGCATCACCGATGCTCGCTTCCTAGTCCAAGGCACGCTCTATCCGGACGTCATCGAGTCGGGCACCAAGGACGCGGCCAAGATCAAGAGCCACCACAACGTGGGGGGACTGCCCGAGGACATGGAGTTCGACCTGGTCGAACCCCTCCGTAACCTGTTCAAGGACGAGGTACGGGCCGTGGGCTCCGAGTTGGGCCTGCCCGACGAGATTGTCTGGCGCCAACCGTTCCCCGGCCCCGGGTTGGGCGTCCGCATCATCGGCGAGGTTACGCCCGACACGGTGGCTGTTCTTCAGGCTGCCGACCTGATCGTGCGTCAGGAACTGAGGGCAGCCGGCCTGGAGAGAGAGATCTGGCAAGCCTTCGCCGTGCTGCCCGACATCCGATCAGTGGGCGTCATGGGCGACGAGCGTACGTATGCCCGACCAGTTGTTATCCGGGCCGTCACCAGCGAAGACGCCATGACCGCCGACTGGGCTCGTCTCCCATACGACCTGTTGGAGCGGATGTCCAACAGGATCATCAACGAGGTGGACGGCGTGAACCGGGTGGCCTACGACATCACCTCTAAGCCTCCGGGCACCATCGAGTGGGAGTGAACGCCGCCGGCCTGTCGGACGGGGAGCACTCCGACACCCTGGCCGCCTATTCCTCGGCCTGTGCTTTCTTTGGAGAGTGCCTATCCGCGGTCACCGGATCGGACTGGGACCGACCTACACCGTGTGAGGATTGGGACGTTCAAATGCTCGTCGCCCACGTGGTCACCGGCGAGGCCCTGGTCGCCCGGGTGCTCCAGGAGGGCGGGTCATGGGACACCGAGGTGGACCCCTCCATCCTGGGGTTGGATCCGATGGCCGCCTGGCGGGGCACGGCCCTGGCCGCCCTGAACGCCGCTTCGGCCGACGGCGTGCTTGACGCCCTCCATCCCCACCCCGTGGGCGATCTGCCGGGTGGAGTGCTCGTCGGGTTCCGGGCCACCGAGAATCTGGCCCACGGCTGGGACCTGGCGCGGGCGTGCGGCCACGACGCCGAACTGCCCGAGTCACTGGCCGAGCGGTGCTTAGACTTCTGGCTTCCATTGGCTGGCTCCAACGCCATGGCGGACTCATTCGGCTCACCGGTCCTGCCTCCCGAAGGGGCGTCCGCCGGCGTCCGACTCCTGTCACTGCTCGGCCGGACGGCATGATCCTCGAGTGAGCGCACCCACCGGCCCGCCACTCTTCGAAACTGAACCGTTCTTCACCGAACGCGACGGCCTGCTGGTTCCCGGGCCCCTAACTGGCGGACCGTGGGATTCGTCGGTTCAACACGGAGGAACGGTCTCCGGTGTTCTGGCTCATCTAGCTGAATCGGTGCCCACTGCGGAACCCATGCGCACTTGCCGCCACACCGTCGATCTGATGCGAGGGGTCCCGCTGAGCCCGATTCGGCCCGAGGTCGAGGTGATGCGGGCCGGGCGACGAATCCAGGTAGTCCGGGCATCGCTCTACGCCGACGAGGTAGAGGTGGCCCGGTCGACCACGCTGCGGATGCGGGTGGGCGATACTCGGAATCCAGTGGACCCGGTCCGCACGGCTCACGCCGAGGACGATCCGCATCCAATGCCCGACGAACCGGTCGAATTGTCGATGGTCGGTGTCGGCGTTCCCGGGTTTCTCCGGGCCGTTGAACTCCGCCAGGAGGGGGCATACCGGAGCGGCGCCCCGGGCCTGCTGTGGCTCCGCTTGCACAACGAGATGGTCGAGGGCTACCCGACCAGCCCGTTCGTCCGCCTCGCCGCCATCGCCGACATGGCGTCCATGGCCGCCCAGTACCTCAAACCGGACGCCTGGACCACCATCAACGCCGACCTGACGGTTTCCGCCTTCCGGGACCCGGTGGGTGACTGGGTCGGCCTCCGCGGCCTCCATAAGAACAACGGGGATGGCATCGGCCTGTCCGACGCCGTCCTCTACGACCTGGGCGGCCGGGTGGGCCGGGCCACCGCCTCCATCCTCATCGAACCCCGCTGAGTAACCCGGTCGGCCGGTTTGCACTGGACCGGGGTCGGCTCCACGCTGGGGAGGCCCGACTACCCCAGGAGGCCCTGTGGCACCGTCCGACGACCTGAATCCTGGCCATCCGGTCCGGGCCGGCAGCATGCTCTACACGCTGGTCGACCCCGAGCCGGGCTACGAGGTGGCCTACAACCGGTGGTATGAGCGGGACCACTTCTACGGCGGCTGCATGACCGGTCCATGGTGTTTCGCCGGTAGCCGCTGGGTGGCCACCCGGGAACTCAAGGACCTGCGGTTCCCGGCTGAGGGAAACTCGATCAGCGATCCGGTCGACCGAGGTTCCTACGTGGCCATCTACTGGGTGGAGGATGGACACCACGATGACCACTTTGCTTGGGGGGCCGACCAGGTGGTGAAGCTGTACACGGAGGGCCGGGGCTTCCAGGAGCGTCGACATGCCCACACCGTCCTGTATCGGCACCGTTCAAACCGGTACCGGGACAAGGACCCCGTACCGGTGGACCTGGCGCTGGACCACCACTACGCAGGGATCGCCTCGGTGGTCGTAGAGCCGACCGGGGGCGCGGAACCCGTTGACCTCGACGCCTGGCTGGACAATGAGGGCCTGCCGCCGCTGTTCACTGACGGGCCGGTGGCCTCATGCGCTCAGTGGACCGCTGTGCCCCGCGACGGAATGACTAGCAATGCCCCCATGGATCTCGGCTCGTCGCCCCCCGGTCTGGACGCCACCATGCAGGTGTTTTTCCTGGAGGGGGACCCCCAGGCCTGCTGGGGCCGGTTCGTGGATTATGCGGTCCGCCTGGAGGCCTCAGGGGTGGGCCGGGTCACCTCGGCGGCACCGTTCCTCCGCACCGAGGTCGGAACCGACCGCTACGTCGACGAACTCTGGTAGCCGGTGGGGTTCAGACCCCGGTCAGGGCCTCCACTACGGGGGCGAACTCCACCATGGCGTCCTCGTTGAGGCCTATGTAGGTCAGGCCCCAACGTTCCCGCCAGGCCAGCAGAGTTTCCACGCACTGTCCTGTCGAGCCGACCAGGACGTGCGGGGAGGCCAGGGCCGCTTCGGCGTCTAGGCCCAGGGCGGGGGCCATGAGCTCGGCTAGGCCCACCGGATCGTCGGTGATCTGGGCCATGTGCACCCGGGTCTGGAGTTCGATGTCGTCGAACCGGTCGCCGGCTGCCTCGCGGACCCAGCCCAGCTTTTCGTCGGTGGCCTCAACAGTGGCCGTGGCCCCGGCGCGCTGGTCGATCACCCCGGCCGCCATGTTGGCGTTTAGCCCGACGATGTCGGCCTCCCGGGCTGCCAGGCTCAGCATGCGCTGCCCGCCACCGGCCAGTAAGAACGGCGGGTGGGGGGATTGGATACAGGTGGGCTGCCCGTCGTAGCCCCGCACGGTGTAGTGCTCGCCCTCGAAGTCAAACGAGCCCTCTCCGAAGCAGTGCTTCAGAAGCTTCACCGCCTCGGCCAACCGGGCAATGCGCACCCCAGGCCGGTCCAGAGGAATCCCCGACTGGTCATAGTCGGTGGTCTTCCAGCCAGCTCCGAGGCCCAGCTCCAGGCGTCCGTCGGACAGCAGGTCCAGTGTCGCTGCCTGCTTGGCCAAAAAGAGCGGGTGCCGGAAGTCGTTGCCTAACACCAGCGTGGTGAGCCGTAGGTCGTGGGTGGCTTCGGCGGTGACGGCCAGAGCGATCAGCGGCGCCATCTCGGCGTCCAGATGGTCCGAGACCGAAAGGGCCGAGTAGCCGAGATCTTCGGCCCGACGGCCAATTTCCCGCCACTCGGCGGCCGGCCGCGGAGCCGAAGCCTGGACGCTGAAGCGGAACGTTCGGGTCATGTCGGGCCACCTTATGCCACACCGGAGTACCACCCCGAGGGCACCCCAGAGCCCGTCGCCAGCCACCGGTAGGGTGCGCCCGATGGCTCTCTTCGACCCGGACCCGGCCCCCAACGGGGTGAGTCTCCATCCGGTGGAGGGGTTGTCCGAAGGCCTAAACCCAGCCCAGCTGGATGCCGTCACCCACCCGACGGGTCCCCTACTGGTGGTGGCCGGGGCCGGCTCGGGAAAGACCCGGGTCCTGACTCGACGCATCGCCTACTTGGTAGGGGAGCGAGGGGTATCACCGTTTGCACTGCTGGCCATCACCTTCACCAACAAGGCGGCCGAAGAGATGAAGGAACGGGTGGCTGCTTTGGTGGGCCCGGTGGCCCACCGGATGTGGGTCTCGACCTTTCACTCGGCCTGTGTGCGGATCCTGCGCCGGGACGCCGAGCAGCTCGGATATCCGTCCCGGTTCAGCATCTACGACCAGGGCGACGCTGTGCGCCTCACTGGCCACGTAATCCGCGACCTGGACCTAGATGCCAAGCGGTTTCCGTCTCGGGCCGTCCACGCTGCCATCTCGACGGCTAAGAACGAGGGCCGGTCGGCGTCCACCTATGCTGAGCACGCCGTCGGCCTCTACGAACGCCACTTAGGCGAGGTGTTTGCCGAGTACCAGGCCCGGCTCCGTAAGGCCGGGGCCATGGACTTCGACGACCTACTGGACAACGCCGTCCAACTCCTCCGCGAGCATCCCGACGTCCTGGAGCACTACCGGCAACGGTTCGAGCACGTGCTGGTTGACGAGTACCAGGACACCAACCGGGTCCAGAACGACCTAGTGATGCTGCTGGGTGCTGGGCACCGGAACGTCTGCGCGGTGGGCGACAGCGACCAGTCCATCTACCGGTTCCGGGGCGCCGACATCCGCAACATCTTGGAGTTCGAGCGGACCTTCCCGGACGCCACCGTGGTGGTCTTGGACCAGAACTACCGGTCTTCGCAGACCATCCTCGACGCCGCCAACGCCGTAATCACGAAGAACCCGGGCCGTAAACCCAAGGAACTGTGGACGGCTGCGGGCCCTGGCGACCACATCGTCCGCTTCCGCGCCGACGACGAGGTAGACGAGGCGGCGTGGGTGGCGGGTCGCCTCCGGACGCTCCGGGCCGAGGGTCGCCCCTGGTCGGACCTAGCCATCTTCTACCGGACAAACGCCCAGAGTCGGGCCGTGGAGGAACAACTAGTCCAGCTTGGCGTGCCGTACCGGGTGGTAGGAGGTACCCGGTTTTACGACCGGCGAGAGGTACGCGACGCCATGGCCTACTTGAAGCTGGCCGCCAACCCGGCCGACGAGGTAGCGGCACGGCGGGTGCTGAACGTGCCACGCCGGGGTGTGGGTGACACCTCAGTAGCCAAGATTGACGCACGGGCGGTGGCTGACGGGGTTGGCTTCATGGAGGCCCTGAGGTCTGCCGAGAAGGCCGGTGTCACCGGACGGGCGATCACAGGGATCCATTCTTTCCTAACCCTGGTGGACGACCTAGCCGCCGCCCTGGACGACGGACCGGGGACCATCCTGGAACGGGCGTTAGACCGGTCGAATTACCTCGACGAGTTGCGGGCCGAACACACCATTGAATCCGAAGGTCGGTTGGAGAACCTGGCCGAGTTGGTTGGCGTGGCTTCCGAGTTTACCGACGTGGACGAGTTCCTGGAGCGGGTGGGACTGGTTGCCGACACCGACGATCTGCCCGACGGCGGGGAGGACAACGACGTCGGCCAGGTCGTTCTCATGACCATGCACGCCGCCAAGGGGCTGGAGTACCCGGTGGTCTTTGTGGTCGGGATGGAGGACGGCGTCTTCCCCCATCAGCGTGCACTCGGCGATCCGGACGAGCTGGAAGAAGAGCGTCGCCTGGCCTATGTAGGCATTACCCGGGCCCGTGAGCGACTGCACCTCAGCCACGCCTGGAGCCGCATGCTGCACGGCCAGACCCAATACAACCCACCCAGCCGGTTCCTGAACGAGATTCCCGACGATCTGATGGTCAACGCCGAGGAGAGCCGGACGGTGGCCCGCCAGGATGGCGGGTGGGGTAGTCGGGGCAGTCGGAAAGGCGATACGGCCTCGGACCGGGGTTGGTTCGACCCGACGCCTCCCCGCCACCGGCCGGACGACGAGCCGGCGGGCACGGTGTTCGGTGGTGGCCGCGGGCCCTCCGGGTCGGCGTCGGGCCCCTCGTCGACCGGCGCCCACGAGTTGGGCCTGCAGCCTGGCGACGACGTGGTCCACCGGGCCTGGGGTGACGGCGTGGTCGAGTCGGTACACGGTGAAGGAGACAGAGCCGAGGCGGTCGTACGTTTTGCCACCAGGGGCGAGAAGCGTCTTCTCCTGGCCTGGGCCCCCTTGGAGCGCCCGGGGACCTGAGGTCGTCCTGGGGGCCCACACCGGGACGGTGCACCGGTCCCGGCCGTTACGCTGCCCCAGTGGCCGGCCCCGGGGCCGGCCCCGGCCCGTGTAGCTCAGTCGGAAGAGCGATTCACTCGTAATGAATAGGTCCGGGGTTCGATTCCCCGCGCGGGCTCGTCTAGACCCCCAGCGCCCGGCCCGGCCTCGTGCCCCACCCGCTGACCGACCCCCTAGGATCTCACCCATGAACGTGTTTGCAGGAGTGATCTGGCATTACTGGCTAGCCGTACCGTTAGCCATCGGCGCTTTCGCCCTCACCGTGGCCACCCTGGTCGGCTATTTCCAGAAGGTCTCGTCCACCCGCTATCCCAGGCGCTGACCGCTGGTCGGGTTCCGTCCGGCCCCGCCCGTCGCGCCGATGTCTCCGACTGCCCCGTGAACGAGGTATTTGTCGACTGGTCCCTGGCCGAACAGGTGGCCGTTCGAGTCGCCGACCGAGCACCGTTCGGCGGAGCTCACCACCTCGAAGGCTTGGCCAGGGAGTTCGACGTCCACACGGCGCGTGCCGAGGACCTGGTCGCCACCACCACTGGGCTGCGGGCCCTATCGGGTGATGCCCGGGCCCGAGTCGTCGACCGGGCCGACTGGATTCGGGCCAACCTGGCTTCGCTGCAGCGTCTCTTGCGTCCGTTGTTTGAGCGGATGGCCGACGCGCCCGGCGGCGGCCCGTCGGCGCTGGCTTCCCGGATCGGAGCCGTCGAACTGGGAGCCGTACTGGGGTGGATGTCCACCCGGGTGTTGGGCCAGTACGACCTCTTGGTGCTGGAGGACGAAGCGGCTGAGGACCAGGATCTCGTCTACTACGTGGGCCCCAACTTGGTGGCCCTTGAGCGCCGGTACGCCTTTCCGACGACCGACTTTCGTCTGTGGCTGGCCCTCCACGAGGTTACCCACCGGGCCCAGTTCATGGGAGTGCCGTGGATGCGGGATCACTACCTGGGGTTGGTGTCGGGACTCCTGGACGGTGCCGAGACCGAATCGTTTGACCTGGCCACCGCCCTTCGGTCCTTGGTGGACCGGCGGCGGTCCGGGGATCCGGTCGATAAGGGGTCTGGGGGTGGCGTACTAGGGGCCATCTCGTCGCCCGAACAACAGGCCACCCTGGATCGGATCGCCGGCCTGATGAGCCTCTTGGAGGGGCACGGCGACGTGACCATGGGTCGGGCCGGGGAGGGCGTCGTGGAGGGTGCCGATCGCTTCGCCCGGGTCATGGCTGACCGTCGGCGCACCGCGTCCGGGGTGACGAGGGTCTTCCAGCGCCTAGTCGGACTGGAGGCCAAACTGGCCCAGTACGCCCAGGGCGAGGCGTTCATCGCCGCCGTGGAGGCCCACGGTGGCACCGATCTGTTGGACCGGGTTTGGGAGGACCCGTCCCACCTTCCCGGTCTCGATGAGATCCGCCAGCCCGACCAGTGGATCCAGCGGATGGCATCCGCCCCGGCTGAGCCAGTGGCCGGCTGAACGGAAGGTGGCGGTTGTGGCGGCATCCGACGACCCTGGCCAGGGGGCTGGCTTACGACCTACTGACCTGCTGGACCGCTGCGCCTTTCCCCCTGCCGGGACCCCGGTGGACTGCGCGGTGTCCGGTGGTCCCGATTCCATGGCGCTCCTGGTACTAGCTCTTGATGCCGGCCTGGAGGTCACGGCATGGCATGTCGACCACGGCCTGCGACCCACCTCAGCAGACGAAGGGGCATGGGTAGTCCAGACGGCCACCGACCGCGGGGCGGTGGCCCGCTCGGTGGTGGCCCCGGTGGAGCCGGGTTCGAACCTCGAAGAGCGAGCCCGGGACGCCCGGCGGGCCGCCCTCCCGCCTGGGGTGCTCACCGGGCACACGGCCGACGACCAGGCCGAGACGGTGCTGCTCAACCTGCTTCGGGGGGCCGGGGTGCCGGGAGCGGCTGGCATCGGGTCGCCACAGCGACGTCCCCTGCTGGCCCTGCGCCGCCACGAGACGGCGGCCCTGTGCACGGCCGTCGGCCTGCGTCCGGTCTGCGATCCCATGAACAACGACCCGCGTTTCGTCCGCAACCGGCTCCGCCATGAGGTGTTGCCGTTACTGGCCGAGATCTCGGGCCGTGATCCGGTGCCGCTGCTGGCTCGGCATGCTGCACGGGCCGGGGAGGCGGCCGGACTACTGGCCGGCCTGGTGGCCGACGTCGACCCGACGGACGTACGGTCTCTAGCCGACCTATCTGACGACCTAGTCCGCCTGGCCCTTCGGTCCTGGCTGACCGATCGTGACGGCGGCCGCTCGCCCGACGCCGCCTCGGTGGAGCGGGTGCTGGACGTGGTTCGGGGCCGAATCCGGGCCGCCGAGGTGGTGGGTGGCCACCGGGTGACTCGCTCAGCGGGCCGCCTCTCCCATGGGCACCGCTAGGGTCGGGTCATGGCCGTAGACCCGTCCGCGTCCGCCACGTCCGACGGGTACACCGCCGGTCGGCTGCTGGTCTCCGAAGAGGACCTCCAGGCCCGGATCCGGGCCTTGGGCGAGGAGATCACCGCCGACTACACCGGTCGGGCTCCGCTGCTGGTCGGGGTGCTCAAGGGCGCCTTCATGTTCATGAGTGACCTGGCCCGAGCTATTGACCTGCCGGTCGAGTTTGACTTTATGGCCGTGTCCTCCTACGGCCACTCCACCCGGTCGTCCGGGGTGGTGCGGATCGTTAAAGACCTGGACCTCGACCTGGCCGGACGCGACGTCATCCTTGTGGAGGACATCGTGGACAGTGGCCTGACCCTGAACTACTTGCGCCGCAACCTTCTAGCCCGTAACCCTGCCAGTCTCGAGGTCTGTGCCCTTCTGGTTCGGGAGAACCATCAGGTTGACGGGACCGTCCTTCGGTACGAGGGCTTCCGGGTTCCCGGCGACTTCCTGGTGGGCTACGGGTTGGATGTCAACGAGCGTTTCCGGAACCTGCCCGATATCCGGGTTGTGGCCTCGGAGTCCGACGACGGGGAGTCTGGGTGACCGCCGACGTGAGCCAACCGGTCGATCTAGACCGCATCGAAGCGGCGGTGGCCGAGATCTTGGTCGCTCTCGGCGAGGATCCCAGCCGGGACGGCCTACAGGAGACGCCGGCCCGGGTGGCTCGCATGTACGCCGAGGTTTGCAGCGGTCTGCATGAGGATCCAGCTGATCACCTCATTAGAACCTTCGATCTCGAACACGACGAGATGGTTATGGTCCGCGATATCCCCGTCTACTCGCTCTGCGAGCATCACCTGTTGCCGTTCTTCGGCGTGGCTCACGTGGCCTACATCCCGCAGAAAGGCGGCATGATTACCGGTCTCTCCAAGTTGGCCCGCCTTGTAGATGGCTTTTCCCGACGTCTACAGATCCAGGAGCGCCTGACCTCCCAGGTGGCCAGCGCTATCCAGCACACCTTGGAACCCCAGGGCACCCTGGTGGTTATCGAGGCTGAACACCTGTGTATGTCTATGCGGGGGGTCCAAAAACCGGGGGCGGTCACCGTCACCTCGGCCGTCCACGGCGTATTTCGGGACGAGGTTTCCACTCGCCTAGAGGCCATGAGGTTCATCGAGAAAGGTCGGCGCTGACCGGACGGGTCTGGGGGCCGAAACAGGTCGACGCTAGGGTCGACCCATGTCCACTCTGGCCACCGAGACTGCCCCGGAGGGATCAAACGCCGCCTGCCCTCCCGGAGGTGTTATGGGCGTTCTGAACGTCACACCGGACTCGTTCTCCGACGGAGGGCGCTTCCTCGACCATGGGGAGGCCGTGTCCCACGGCCGAGCCATGGTGGCCGAGGGGGCCGCCATCCTCGACGTGGGTGGGGAGTCGACCCGTCCAGGTGCCGCGCCGGTTGGCGTAGACGAGGAGGTAGCCCGGGTGGTTCCGGTGGTGGTAGGCCTGGCGGACCTCCCGGAAGTGGCTGACGGTCGGGTCCGAATCTCGATTGACACCCGCCACGCCGAGGTGGCCCGCCAGGCTGTGGCTGTCGGGGCCACCATCATTAACGACGTCAGCTCCACCCTGGACGGCGTGGCTGCAGACCTAGGCGTGGGGTGGGTGGCCATGCACATGCAGGGCGATCCGCGGACCATGCAGGATGAGCCGGCCTACGACAACGTGGTGGCCGAGGTCCGTGACTTCCTCGTTGACCGGGCCGAACGTGCCACTGCCGCCGGAGTGCCGGAGGTATGGATCGACCCGGGTATCGGTTTCGGCAAGACCATCGGCCACAACTTGGCCCTGTTGGCCCGTCTGGACGTTCTGGTGTCCACTGGATGGCCGGTGGCCCTGGGTGTCAGTCGCAAGCGCTTTCTTGGCGAACTCACCAGACGCAGTGACCAGCGGGGGGGCGACGAGGCGACAGAGCCGACCTCGGTTTACGACCGACGTGAGGCCTCGGTAGCCATGGCGGCTTGGGCCTTCCTACAGGGCGTCAAGGTGGTGAGGGCCCACGATGTTCGAGCCACGGTGCAGGCCTCAAAGGTGGTCGGATGACTCGAATCTCAGGCACCATGTCTTACGTGAACAGTTGGCACGGCACTCGACACGGGCGGAGCATCCCATGAGGGGCAAGTGGGCGCAGGGGATCGTGCCTCGTGGTTTCACGTGGATCATCAAGGACCGCATCGCGGTCAGCGAACGGCCGGGAGGTTGCGGCGACGCCCACCGTCGGGTCCGTCGCCAGGAGGAAATCATCTGGATCCGGGAGAACGGCTTTGACTCCGTGCTCTCTCTCCTGGCTAGCGACCACAACCTCCACAACTACGACGAGTTGGAAATGGCCTGGTCCCACATTCCGTTCGGCGGAGCGTCCGACGGCCTGGCCTGCCTGGAAGAGGTGTTCCGGCGGATCGACGAACTAACAACCGACGGCCGGCGGGTACTGGTCCACCGCGAGGAACTCAACGACGTGGTGTGCGGCCTGATGGGTGCCTACCTGCTGCGGACCGGACTAGCCCCGACCGGCCCCCAAGCCATGTCAATCGCTGAACAGCTCACCGGTCGACCACTGGGCTTCCCAGGACGCGAAATCGTAGGCCTGGTGGCCGCGTCTGACGGGAGCGACGGGTGAGCGACCGGATCGAGTTGAGGGGCCTGCGCGTCTCGGCCGTCTGCGGCGTCCTCCCCGAGGAAAAAGCCCATCGTCAACCCTTCGAACTCGACCTCGACGTGTACACCGATCTAGCCGTCGCCTCTACCACCGATGACCTGACCGACACGGTGGACTACGGCGCCCTGTGCGCTTTGGTGGCCCGAACCGCCGAGCAGGAGTCGTTCGACCTGTTGGAGCGGTTCGCCAGTCGGGTAGCCGAAGACGTTCTGGCCACCGGGGGCGTGGAGGCGGTGACGGTGGTGGTTCGGAAGTTGTGTCCTCCGGTACCAGAGGACCTCGCCACCAGTGGGGTGCGGATCCACCGCACGGCATGAACCGCCGGGCCCTCCTGGCCCTGGGCTCCAACCTGGGTGACCGGTGGGCTCATCTCCGATGGGCAGTGGCCGCCCTGCCCGACGTAGTCGAGGTGTCAGCGGTTTACGAGACGGCACCCGTCGGCGGCCCAGAACAGGGCCCCTACCTAAATTGCGTGGTCCGCCTAGAGACCGACCTAGACGCCCGGGGTCTCCTGGAGGTGGCCCAGGACCGGGAACTGGCTGCCGGTCGGGTCCGGGACGAGCGGTGGGGGCCGCGCACGTTAGACGTGGACGTGCTCTGGGTAGACGGCCAGACGATCGACGAGCCCGACCTGGAGGTCCCGCATCCCCGTATGTTCGAGCGGGCCTTCGTACTGGTGCCCCTCCGGGACGTGGCACCGGACCTGGTGGGCGACATCCCCGACGACCAGGGCGAGATCGTGGACGTCGGGCCGCTGAATGCCGGTCCCCGGGATCCAGCGGCCTGATTGTGCCGATGTTGTGGTCGTGAGACCATCGTGCCGAGTCAGACTGCCGCCACCAGGAGTAGTTAGGTGACCGTCGAGGTGGTGGCCGGATGACCTGGTACGACGACCCGTCAGAGCGACGGTTTGCGCTACCGCAGGGGCAGGCTTGACCCGTGGACGAGATACCCACCTCTAAGGAACTGGTTGCCCACCTGGCCGTGCAGGAGGGTTCGGTCGAGCCGCTCGCAGATGCCGTTGTTGACGCCGTGGTGATGGCTCTCCACGAGGACCTCACCCCGGAGGGTGACCTCAGTGCCGCTCTAGTCCCGACCGACGCTCTGGCCGACGGGGTGTTGGTCAGCCGGTCGACGGGAGTCCTGGCCGGTACGGCGTGTGCCACGGAGACCTTCCACCAGGTGGATACGTCGATCGAGGTGACCTGGTGCCGGAATGATGGTGACCGGGTCGGCCCCGATGACGTGCTGGCAACCGTGCGGGGTCCACTGGCCTCGGTCCTGACCGCCGAACGCACGGCACTGAACTTCTTGGGTCGCCTCTCCGGCGTGGCAACCACGACGGCCCGGTGGGTCGACACGATGGCCGGGACCGGGGTGCGGGTCTGGGACACTCGAAAGACCACCCCGGGACTCCGGGCCCTCGAACGGGCCGCGGTTCGGGCCGGCGGTGGCTGGAACCACCGCACCAATCTGAGTCATTGGATCATGTTGAAGGACAATCACCTCACCGGTACGTCGGTCGCCGATGCGGTGGCAGCGTCCCGTTCGCTCTGGCCGGGGCGTACCGTGCACGTTGAGTGCGAGACTCTGGACCAGGTACACCAATCGCTGGAGGCGGGCGCCGATGCGCTGCTGCTCGACAACATGACCCCAGCCCAGGTCAGGGCCTGCGTCGACGAGGTTCGGGCTCACGCGGCGCGCCACGGCGTCCGACCGCTGGTCGAGGCTTCCGGCGGGATCACGCTGGCCGTAGTGGCCGAGTACGCGGCCACCGGCGTGGACTACATCTCCAGCGGTGTGTTGACCAACGCCGCTCCGGCCCTTGACGTGGGCCTCGACCTCCCGAAGGCGGAGATCCCGTGCTGTTGACTATCGACGTGGGTAACACCCAGACCGTCTTGGGTCTCTACGAAGTCGATGCCGCTGTCTCGGCGGCCGACGCTGGCCTGGTCGACCACTGGCGGGTCCGCACCGACCACGATCGCACCTCCGACGAGCACGCGGTCCTCATTCGTAACTTGTTGCGTCAGTCGGGACGAGACTTAGAGGGGACGGTCACCGGATTGGCGATGTGCTCCGGGGTGCCACGAGTTCTGGCCAACCTGAGGGAGATGGTCGATCGTTATATCGACTTCGAGCCGGTGATCATCGAGCCGGGCGTGAAGACCGGGATGTCGATCCTGTACGACGACCCCCGGGAGGTTGGCGCTGATCGGGTTGCCAATGCCGTGGGTGCTTACGACCTCTACGGCGGCCCCACGGTCGTCGTAGATTTTGGAACTGGCAATAACTTCGACGTCATCTCGGCCGATGGGGAGTTCATGGGAGGGGCCATTGCTCCAGGAGTGGAGATCAGCCTGGATGCCCTGTTCGGGCGGGCCGCCGCCCTGAGGGCCGTCGAACTGGTCGAACCTCGAAGCGTGATCGGTAAGAGCACAGTGGAGTCACTGCAGTCGGGAGCCGTGTTCGGGTTCGCTGCCCAGATCGACGGGATGGTGGACCGTTTCCGCGACGAACTGGGGAACTGCACCGTGGTGGCCACCGGCGGGCTGGCCCACGTGATCGCCCCGGTGACCTCGACCATCGAGCACGTGGAACCCTTCCTGACCCTCCACGGGCTCCGCCTGGTGTACGAACGGAACCAGTGAGCGTTTCCGGCGGCGTGCCGTACCGCTTCGAGCCGACAGCCACTGCGGCAGCTGTCGAGGCCGAGCACGCTGGCCTGGCCGACGGCGAAGAGTCTGGTGTCGTGGTCACGGTGGCCGGCCGCCTAATGCTGCGGCGAGACCAGGGCAAGCTGGCCTTCGGGGACCTGCAAGACGGCACTGGACGGGTGCAACTCTTCGCCATGGAGCGGTTGACGCCCAACTTCGAGAGTTTCACCGGGCTCCACTTGGGGGATTGGGTCGGGGTGACCGGAGAAGTCCTACGGACCCGTCGAGGTGAACTCAGCGTCCGGGTCGATTCTTGGGTCCGTCTGGCTGAGGCCCGTCGGGGTTTTCCCGACAAGTGGCATGGCATCACCGACGTCGACATCCGGTACCGCCAGCGGTACGTAGATCTTTGGGTTACCGAGGAGTCGCGCGGCACCTTCGTAGCTCGCAGTCGAATCTTCTCAGCCCCCCGCCGGTGGTTGGAGGATCGGGGCTTTCTGGAGGTCGAGACGCCGGTCTTTCATCCCATCCCCGGTGGGGCTCTAGCCCGCCCGTTCACCACCCACCACAATGCCCTTGACCTGGAGCTCTACCTACGGATTGCCCCTGAGCTCTACCTCAAGCGCCTGACGGTGGGTGGCTTTGACCGAGTGTTTGAGATCGCCCGGGTGTTCCGCAACGAGGGCCTGTCGACCCGTCATAACCCCGAGTTCACAATGCTGGAGCTTTACCAGGCCTACGCCGACTACGGCGACATCATGTGTCTGGTGGAGAACCTGGTGTCCCACCTGGCTCTCGAGTTGCATGGCACCACCTCGCTCTCCTATGACGGCCGGGATCTGGACCTGGCGGCGCCGTGGCGGCGCGCCACACTGCTGGAGCTCCTGGAAGAGCACGAAGGCCTATCGGTGGACCTCGACACGCCCCGAGACGAACTGGTCAGGCTGTGTGAGGAGCGAGACATCCCGGTCGAAAGTCATCACGGCCCCGGCAAGCTGATCATGGAGTTGTACGAGAAAACCACCGAGCCGGAACTCTGGGGGCCGGTGTTCGTGACCGACTATCCAAAGGAGGTCTCGCCCCTGTCGCGCGACCACCGGGACCGGCCGGGCTGGGTGGAACGCTTCGAGGGGATCGTGGCAGGGCGGGAGATCTGCAACGCCTTCACCGAGTTGGTGGACCCAGAGGAGCAGCGGGCCCGGTTTGAGGCCCAAGAGGTCGGTAAGGCGGCGGGTGATGCCGAGGCCATGGCCGTGGATGAGGACTATCTACGGGCCCTGGAGTACGGACTCCCGCCCACCGGTGGCCTAGGGATCGGCATGGACCGTCTGGTGATGTTGCTGACCGACACCACCACCATCCGCGACGTCATCCTGTTCCCGACGCTTCGACCCGAGCAGTAGGCAGGCCGCGAGGCCGGGTCTCAGGTCGTCCGATCGAGGCGTTCCACCAGTAGGTCGCAGGTAGTGAGCATGGCATCCACCGCCGGGTTGGCCGGCAGCCCGGCGATGGACGCCTGGGCGTCCGCCAGGTAACCGATGGCCGTTTCCCGAGTGGACGAGATGGCCCCGTCGGCTCGAACAAGCTCACGGGCCCGATCCCGGTCGGTAGAGTCGATTGGACCACCGAGCAGCGACCGCAGATCGTCGCCGGCAGGGCCGGCCAGGGCCCGGATGACGGGCAGGGTGTAGGTCCCCTCCACAAGGTCATTACCCGACGGCTTACCCAGTTCTTCGTCGGTAGCCGTCACGTCCAGCAGGTCGTCGACGATCTGGAAGGCCATGCCGTAGTTGTGGCCGAAGTCGGTGACGGCGTCGACGACGTCCCGGGAGTGGTCGGCCACGATGGCTCCGATACGAGCAGCGGTAGCTAGCAGGGAGGCCGTCTTGCCGGAGATGGAGGCCAGATAGGCCTCCTCGCTGCGGTCCACATCGAAGGCATAGCGCACCTCCCGGATCTGGCCCTCGCAAAGGGCAGCGATGGTGGCAGCCAGTAGTCCGGCTACCTCGGTTCCCAGGTCGGCAGCGATCTCTGAGGCCCGGGCCAGCAAGTAGTCACCGGCCAGGATGGCCTCCAGGTTTCCCCAGCGGGCGTTCACGCTCTGGACGGTCCGCCGGGTCTCGGCGTCGTCCATGACGTCGTCGTGGTACAGGGATCCCTGGTGGACCAGCTCTACGGCCACGCCGCCTCGGATGACGGCCCACGGGGCTACGTCAGGGTCCTCGTCCAGGACCAGCGAGGCGGTGATGGTCAGGGCGGGTCGGACCCGCTTTCCACCAGCGTCGATCAAGTGCCGAGCCACCTGGGTGAGAAACGGGTCGTTCGACTCGACGACCTTGCAGAGTTCGTCCTCGGTCCGCCGGAGGCCGTCAGCCATACCAGGGAGGTCAAGGAGGGTGGTGGGATTGGCCACCCGCCGAGGATACGACGCCCAGCCCACCGGTCGAAACGGGGCCTTGGTGACATCCACGGCTTAATTCACGCGAATGGTGAATCACGGCTCACGGGTACACTTGAGGAGACGGGGGATAATCGAGACCAGGAGGCATCCCGTTGTTCGAGCGGTTCACCGACAGGGCCCGACGGGTCGTGGTGCTCGCCCAGGAAGAGGCGCGGCTGCTCAACCACAACTACATCGGCACCGAGCACATCCTGCTCGGACTGATCCACGAGGGCGAGGGCGTGGCCGCCAAGGGCCTCGAATCGCTCGGTATTTCGCTGGAGGCGGTACGCGGCCAGGTCGAGGAACTCATCGGCCAGGGTGCCAGCTCGCCCAGCGGCCATATTCCGTTCACGCCGCGGGCCAAGAAGGTCCTGGAGCTCTCGCTGCGGGAGGCCCTGCAACTAGGGCACAACTACATCGGCACCGAGCACATTCTCCTGGGCCTCATCCGGGAGGGCGAGGGCGTGGCCGCCCAGGTGCTGGTGAAGTTGGGTGCCGATCTCTCCCGGGTCCGCCAGCAGGTCATCCAGTTGCTCTCCGGGTACTCAGGATCCGGACAGGGCTCTTCGGATTCGTCGGATAAGGCCGGGGCTACCGCTGGGGGTAGTGGGGGCGACTCCCCCTCAGGCTCACTAGTGCTGGACCAGTTCGGCCGCAACCTCACCCAAGCGGCCCGGGACAAGAAGTTGGATCCGGTCATTGGACGCCACCGCGAGACCGAGCGGGTCATGCAGGTGCTGTCGCGCCGGACTAAGAACAACCCGGTGCTGGTTGGCGAGCCGGGCGTCGGAAAGACGGCCATCGTCGAGGGCCTGGCCCAGATGATCGCCAACGACGACGTGCCGGAGACGATCAAGGACCGCCAGTTGTACACGCTGGACCTCGGGGCCTTGGTGGCCGGCAGCCGCTACAGGGGAGACTTCGAGGAGCGTCTAAAGAAGGTCCTCAAGGAGATCAAGTCCCGGGGCGACATCGTCCTGTTCATTGACGAGATCCACACGCTGGTTGGTGCGGGGGCCGCCGAGGGCGCCATCGACGCGGCGTCGATTTTGAAGCCAATGCTGGCCCGAGGTGAGCTACAGACCATCGGGGCCACCACGCTGGACGAGTACCGGAAGCACCTAGAGAAGGACGCCGCCCTAGAGCGCCGGTTTCAGCCCATCACAGTCGACGAGCCCACGGTGCCCCACACCATCGAGATCCTGAAGGGCTTGCGGGAGCGCTACGAGACTCATCACCGGGTGACCATCACCGACCAGGCGTTGGTGGCAGCAGCCAACCTGGCCGATCGCTACATCTCCGACCGCCACCTTCCGGACAAGGCCATCGACCTGATTGACGAGGCTGGATCGCGGCTGCGCATCAAGCGGATGCACACCCCGGACGACTTGCGCGAGATCGAGGCCGACCTGGCCGAAGTGGTGCAGCGCAAGAAGGCCGCTGTCGAGGCCCAGGACTTCGAGGAGGCTGGGCGCCTGCGCGACAGCGAGAAGGAACTACTGACTCGTAAGGAGTCCAAGGAGTCCGAGATCCGCTCAGCCGGCGTGGACTTGTTCGACGAGGTCGATGAGGAGGCCATCGCCGAGGTGCTGTCGGTGTGGACTGGTATCCCGGTTTACAAACTGACCGAGGAGGAGACCCAGAAACTTCTCTCTATGGAGGACGAGCTCCACAAGCGGGTCATCGGCCAGGGCGACGCCATTAAGGCAGTCAGTCAGGCCATCCGTCGCACCCGGGCTGGCCTGAAGGATCCCAAGCGCCCCTCCGGTTCGTTCGTCTTCTTGGGCCCGTCGGGCGTCGGGAAGACCGAGTTGGCCAAGACCCTGGCCGAGTTCCTGTTCGGCGACGAGCAAGCTCTGGTTGCACTGGATATGTCGGAGTACATGGAGAAGCACACGGTTAGCCGTCTGGTCGGCTCACCCCCCGGTTATGTCGGATACGAGGAGGGGGGTCAACTCACCGAGGCCGTTCGCCGTCGACCGTTCTCCGTGGTGCTGTTTGACGAGGTCGAGAAGGCTCACCCGGACGTCTTCAACACACTGCTCCAGATCCTGGAGGAGGGTCGCCTGACCGATTCCCAGGGTCGGACTGTGGACTTCCGCAACACCGTCCTGATCATGACCTCTAACCTCGGCACGGCTGACCTGCGTAAGGCCAACCTGGGTTTCGCTAAGGCCGACGCGGCTGTCAGCTACGAGCGGATGAAGGCCAAGGTGCAGGATGCCCTGAAGGCTCACTTCCGTCCTGAGTTTCTGAACCGGATTGATGACACCATCGTGTTCCACGAGTTGTCTCTGGAAGAGGTGACGCGCATCGTGGACCTCATGGTGATCCGAGTGGCCGGCCAGCTGGCTGGTCAGGGCATCGGCCTGGAGCTCACGGATGCAGCAAAGGTCTACCTGGCTGAGCAGGGCTACGACCCGTCGATGGGCGCTCGTCCGCTGCGTCGGGCTATCCAGCGGTTGGTCGAGGACCCGTTGTCCGAGCGCCTCCTACACAAGGAATTCTCGGCCGGTGAGATTGTGGTGGTAGACGTCGAGGAGACCCCGGACGATCCGGACGCCCCGGGTGGTCGCACGGTCGTATTCCGGGGCATTGCCGGGTTTGAGCCACCGACCGTCGAGATGGCGGTCGAGGGCGCCGAGTAGCCCACCCGCCGGTCGTCGGGCGTCGGCCGGCCAACCAGGAGTCTGCCGTGTACCCGATGGTTCGTCGTGTGGCCGTCTGGTTGTTTTTGGTTACTGCCCTGGCCGTCTCGGCGTCGGCCTGCCGGGTGGACGCCACGGTCGCCGTCTCTGTAGCCGCCGACGGATCGGGAACCGTCGCCGTTGCTCTGGAACTAGACGCCAGTGCCGTCGAGGCGTTGGGCGGCCTTGACGGCCGGGTCCACATCGACGACCTAGTAGCCGCCGGCTGGAAGGTGACCGGTCCGACTACCGACCCCTCGGGTGGGGGCCAAATCTCGGCCGTTAAGTCATTCGACGAGCCGTCCCACCTGGGGCCGGTGCTAGCTGAGGTGGCCGGACCGACGGCTATCCGGGATGTGTCGCTGGTTCGGGAGCGCTCATTTGCTCGGACCACCTGGCGCCTGAGTGGCGCTATTGATCTCTCCGATGGCCTGGATCTGCTGGCCGATCGGGAGCTCGCCGAGGTGCTCGGGGGGCTGCCATTTGCTCGCTCCGAGGAGGATCTGGCCGAGATGGCCGGATGTGGCGACGGATCGTGCACGCCGGCCGACGCCTTCACCCTGGTTCTGGAGGCCACCATGCCTTCCACGGATGACGAAGTGGATCCGGCAGTGCCGATCGTCGTGGAACGGTGGTCGGTGGGCCTTGGCGACCGATCGGTCACCGTGTTCAGTTCCACCGGGGTTCTGGTTGACCGAGAGCCGAGGACCTGGTTGGCCGTATCGGCCGTCGCTGGCGGCCTGCTCCTGGTTTTCTTGGCCTTCCAGGGTCTTCGCCTCATCCGGTCTCGGCGAGTTGCACGGGCGGTCCCGGCCTCCGTCTCCGACAAGCCCCCGGGCTCTACGGAGATCAAGGAGGAGCGACGTTCTGCCGCCGAACCGGCTCAACGGAAACTTCGGCTGGTTGTCCTGGGGGGCATTGGGGTTGTGTGGGACGCCGGGGGCGACCCGGAGGGCCTACTAGTCCCGTTTGTGCGAGAGCAGGGAGGCGTGGTGGATCCCGGCGAGGTGGCCGACCGCTACCGGGCGGCCAGCCTCGGCCACCTGTCCAGCGAGGAGTTTTGGGATGCAGTCGGTGTGGTCGGTGACTCCGAGGTGTTGGACGCAGAGTACCTGTCCCGGGTACGGATGAGAGCTGACGTCCTGCCCTTCCTGGACCGGATGGACGAGCGTTCGATGCCGGTGGCCTGTCTGACTAACGCCGTGCTGGCCTGGTCCTTCCAGCTCCGGGACCGGTTCGAGCTGGAGGGCCGTCTAGAGCCGTGGGTGGCCTCTGGCGAGGTCGGAGCCCGCAAGCCCAGCCAGGCCATGTTCGAGGCGCTGCGGCGGATGTCCGGTGAGGCATTTGGTGACATGTTGCTGATCGACTCCGATCCGGCCACTCTGGAGGTTGCCCGTGGCCTAGGCATATCGACCGTCCTTCTGAGGGGTACGGCTCTGGTTCCGGCTGATTTTCCACATCCCGTCATCGACGGTTTCGCCGACTTGTTTCGCACTTCTGGTTCCTGATCACCCCGACAGCCGGTTTGCTCCCGAGGACGGCCAGGGAGGCGGGTAGGGATCCCGTGCGCTAGGCAAGGGGTGTGCGAACCAAATTGCCGTCCGGGACTGCCGCCGAGCTGGTCCACCCGCTCACCGGGCCATCTCCACGGGGGCTAGTCGTGATCCCCGATGTGATGGGCATGCGGCCGCTTTTCGACGGGTTGGTGGCCCGTCTGGCTGCTGAGTGGGGCTGGTCGGTGGCCGCTTTCGAGATCTACCCGGGCCGCGAGGATCTGGACGTGACGGCCCGCCTGGCCGCTGCTTCAACACTCGCCGACGACCGGGTACTGGGCGACGCGGTAGCCGCCGCCGATCTCACTGCCGCCGACCGGGTGGGGATCCTGGGGTTCTGCATGGGGGGTATGTACGCGCTAAAAGCGGTGAGTACTGGACGCTTCGATCGGCACTGCCCCTTCTACGGGATGATCCGGGTGCCTGAGGCCTGGCAGGGTCCGGGCCAGGGCGAGCCGCTGGACTCCCTGATCGCCGGCGACGCCTCCACGGTGCTGGCCGTGGTTGGAACCGTGGACGCCTGGACGCCGCCCGACGACGTTGATGACCTGGAGGCCACCGGAGCGACCGTCGTGAGGTACGCGGAGGCCGACCACGGCTTCGTGCACGACCCGGACCGCCCGGCCCATCGGGCCTGCGACGCGGCGGACGCCTGGCGTCGGGTGAAGGCCTGGCTGGATGCCTGAACAGCTGTTCAGCGCGCTCGGATGGTCAACTGTTCGCGGTTGGTGATGCGGTAGCTCCGGTCGACTTGTTCGATCCAGCCCAAGCGGATGAACGAGGCAATGGCCTTATTGACCCGTTCCCGTGAGGCGCCGACCATACCGGCCAATTCCTCTTGGGTGATGGGGAGCGAAAACTCCTCTTCCTCGCCGGCCAACTCCAACAGGCGTTTGGCCGTCCGGCCCGTCACGTCCAAGAACACCGAGTCGGCCAGGGCGGCGTCCATGGTCCGCAGGCGACCGGCCAGCATGGCTACCACCCGCCACAGGAGCGTGGGGTCGTCCTCGTAGAGGCCGCGGACCGGCCCGTAGGGGATCGCGGTTACCACCGACGGTTCCAGGGCCCGGGCCTCGGCCGACCTACCCCGACCATCGAACAGCCCCATCTCGCCGAATAAGTCGCCTTCCTCCATGAGGGCCACCATGGACTCCCTGCCGTCGATTGACTTGTTGGCGATGGCGATGCGTCCTGAGACCACTACGAACAACTCGTCAGGGGTGTCCCCCTCACGGAACAGGACGTCGCCTCGCCGGAGGTCGAGGTCCTTTCCGGCCTCGGTGATTGCAGCCAGGGACCTGTCATCCAGACTGGCGAACAGAGTGGTCTCACGGAAGAGTGTGGTGTCCGGCATGTCGAGTGGCCATGCTAGTGAGGTGTTCTGTCAGCCACTGCCACCGAAAATTGGTCTTGTCCGCATTCCGGTCGTCGGATCTGTCCCCGGGACCTCCGGATGACTGTTCGGGAGTGCCGGGCGGTGGTGTGGTCGGTGGTAGTGGCCGCCGGGAGCGGCGAGCGGTTTGGGGGCGATAAGCAGGCCGCCGACCTGGCCGGCCAACCGGTGGTCGTCCGGGCGGTTCGGGCCGCCACCTCGGTTTCCGACGGGGTCGTGGTCGTGGCAGCTGCTGACCGGCGTTCGGCGGTAGTCGACCTACTGGCCGGTCTGGATGGTGTGGAGGCCGTCGTGGACGGTGGGGACACCCGGTCGGCATCGGTGCGCTGCGGTCTGGCCGCCGTGCCCGCTGATGCTGAGGTGGTGCTGGTCCACGACGGGGCGAGGCCGCTGGCCACCCCAGATCTGTTTCGCCGGGTCGTCGAGGCGGTGTGTCTAGGAGCCGAAGCTGTCGTCCCCGGCGTCCCGGTAGTCGACTCGCTACGGTCCATCGAAGGCCGAGTTATCGAGCGCGATGGGGTGATCACCGTGCAGACGCCACAGGGCTTCGCCGCTGAGGCACTACGACGAGCCCATGCCGACGGCGGCGAGGCCTCTGACGACGCCACGTTGGTTGAGGCGACGGGTGTCACAGTGGTGGTTGTGGAAGGGGAGCCAGCGAACCTGAAGGTCACCCGGCCGATGGACCTAGCGTTGGCGGCCCTCGAGGTGACCGGTGCGGCGGAGCAGTCAACCGATGCCTGAGATACGGGTCGGCCAGGGGTTCGATGTCCATCCGTTCAGCGACGACCCGGGCCGGCGGCTGGTGCTGGGAGGCGTGGTCTTCGACGGCCGGGGCCTGACCGGGCACAGCGACGCCGACGTGGTGGCCCACGCTGTGACCGACGCCCTCCTTGGGGCGGCCGGCTTAGGCGACATCGGCCAGCGCTACCCCGACACCGATCCTGCTCACGCCGGGGCCGACAGCATGGATCTGCTGGCCGACAGCGTCGCCGCCGTCCGGGCCGATGGCTGGGAGGTGGCCAACGTCGACTGCACGGTGGTCTTGGAGGCCCCAAGGTTGGCCTCCCGTCGGACCGAGATGCAGGAGGCTCTAGCCGTCGTGGTCGGCGCGGCGGTGACCATCAAGGGGAAGCGAGCCGAAGGCCTGGGGGCTATCGGCCGGGAGGAGGGTGTGGCCTGCTTCGCCGTGGCCCTCCTGACCCGGTCCGGGACTCCCTCGTGAGCGGAACTCGGGGTCCCAAGCGAGGCGACGGCCGGTCTGCCCGATCAACCGGCGGTGGAGGTAGGGGCGGCGGTCGATCGGGACCCCGGCGCGGTCCGACCGGCCGGCCCGGTCCCCGAAGTCGCGGCCAGCGAGGGAGCACCCCGATGGGGAACCGTTCGGACGGCCCACCGAAGGGCCTGGGAGGCGACCAGGTGGAGGGCAGACAGGCGGTTCGGGAGCTGTTGCTAGCTGGAACGCGACGGACCCGGGAGGTCCTAATGGCCGGCGACCTGGACCCCGCCCCGATCCTGGACGACATCATCGACCTGGCCGACGAGGCCAGGGTCACCATCCGGGAGGTGTCCCGGTCCAAGTTTGAGTCGGTGGCACGTACCGATGCCCCCCAGGGGGTGCTGGCCCTGGCCCAGCCGATCCGCGAACACGAACTGGAGGATCTGCTTGGTTCTGACGCCTCGGGTCGTGATCCGTTCCTGCTGCTGCTGGACGGGGTAACCGATCCCGGCAACTTGGGGGCCATCCTCCGGTCGGCCGAGTGCGCCGGGGTTACCGGCGTTGTGCTGCCCCGCCACCGGGCCGTCGGCGTGACAGCAGCGGCCACCAAGTCGGCAGCCGGGGCCATTGAGCACCTACGGATGACCCGGGTGCCGGGACTCCCCAAGGCGCTGGGCCGCTTGGCCGAGGCGGGGGTGTGGTCAGTGGGTCTGGACGTCGGTGGCGACACGGCCATCCACAACCTGGCAGTGGCCGACCAACCGGTGGCCCTCGTCCTGGGGGCCGAGGGCTCGGGCCTGTCACGCCTGGTCCGCGAACGGTGCGACACCATTGCCCATATCCCGCTGGCCGGGGTGCTGGGCTCGCTGAACGTGTCAGCCGCTGCCGCCGTGGCGTTGTTCGAGGTGGCCCGCCACCGGCGCTGAGCCCGGGGTCGGATTCGAACCGACGACCTGACGCTTACAAGGCGCCTGCTCTGACCAACTGAGCTACCCGGGCGAAACGACGCTGGTGGTAGCGCCGTACCCACCCGAGGCTACTGAGGCGGGCCGGGCACGTCGCCCG
>PYIL01281714.1_pt1 | contig 25700 bp, 26 predicted proteins | sample 3578041 | NCBI WGS metagenome assembly PYIL01 (sample SAMN08408023, study PRJNA431606) | Marine metagenome isolate SA_KN192-05_S13_150m, whole genome shotgun... | biome: marine; feature: oceanic pelagic zone; material: water; isolation source: 150 m water sample, 0.2-0.8 um fraction ... | reverse complement strand
TCTCGTTCGCCGGGCCAAGGAGGATCTCCTTCAGAGTCCCCCGGACCGTCGTCTCCACCCGAGCCCCGCGGGGCAGGGTGGGATGGAAGGTGGCCATCCCCCAATGGTGGCCGCGTCCAGGAGCCTCGGCGGCCGCGGCTAGCGGCGAGCCGATCATCACCGCGTCGGCGCCGCACACGATGGCCTTGGCCACGTCGCCGCCGGTCGCCATGCCCCCGTCGGCGATGACCTGGCAGTAGACACCGGTCTCGTCGAGATGGCGCATCCGGGCCGCCTTCACGTCTGCTATGGCTGTGGCCTGGGGGACGCCGAGGCCCAATACCCCTCGGGTGGTACAGGCTTGTCCGGGTCCCACGCCCACCAATACCCCAGCGGCCCCTGTTCGCATCAGGTGGAGGGCTGCCTTGTAGGTGGCACAACCGCCCAGTATCACCGGGATGTCTAGGCTGCGGACAAATGCCTTGAGGTCCAGAGGTTCGACGGTGGTCGACACGTGCTCGGCGGAGACCACTGTGCCCTGGACGACCAGGATGTCTAGTTTCCCGGCCAGGATGGGCTCTAAATAGGCTTCGGTTCGCTGGGGGGTGACCGAGGCGCACGACACCACCCCGGAGTCGTTGATCTCGGCGATGCGATGGGTGATCAGCTCTGGCTTGACCGGTTCCGCGTAGAGCTCCTGCATACGTCGCGTTACCTTCTCCGGAGGCAGCGAGGCGATCTCGTCGAGCACGGCATCGGCGTCGGCGTAGCGGGTCCAGATACCCTCCAGATTCAGTACTCCCACCCCGCCGAGACGACCAACTGCGATCGCGGTGGCCGGAGAGACCACTCCGTCCATGGCCGCGGCCATGAGCGGTAGGTCGAACCGGTAGGCGTCGATCTGCCAGGTGATGTCAACGTCCTCGGGGTCCCGGGTCCGCCTGCTGGGGATGATGGCAATGTCGTCGAACCCGTAGGCTCGACGGCCCGATTTACCGAAGCCGATCTCGATATCTGACACGTCACCGATCCTTCCGCACCCCCGACGCCCCTCCGGCAGCCCGGCGGTTGGCCTACCGGAGGGGACCGATCCTAACCCGGGCCCTCTCGGGTCGGGGCGAGAAGAATGGCTGGCCCGCCGACCTGGTCAGGCCAGGTCATCGAGTAGGTCGGCCACCCGGTCCACATGGGTCGCGGTGGTCCAGGTTCCGCCCACGGCAAGGCGAAGCACGTGTCGGTCGGAGAGGACGCTGTGGGTGAGGAATAGCTCGCCAGTGGCGTTGAGGGCATCCTGGAGGTTTCGGGTGGCCTCGTCGCCGTCGACGTGGCGGAAACACACCAAAGCTAGGGAGCGCTCGGTGGCCAGTTCTAGGCTTGGGTGGGCAACAACCCGCTCGGCGAATCGCTCGGCGGCCTCCACGTGGTGGCGGATATGGGCCCGCAGCCCCTCAGCTCCGTAGCTTCGAAGCACGAACCACAACTTGAGCGACCGGAATCTCCGCCCGAGGGGCACTTGCCAGTCCCGATAGTCAATGACCTCACCCGAGTCGCTGGCCGCGTTGCGTAGGTACTCGGGTACTACCGAAAGAGCTTCGACGAGTGGCTGGCGGTCTGCCACGTAGAACGCCGTGCAATCGAAGTTTGTGAGCAGCCACTTGTGGGGGTTGAAGGCATAGCTGTCTACCGCCTCGAGTCCGGCCAGCAGTGGGCGGAACTCCGGACACACGGTTGCCGACCCTGCCCAGGCGGCATCCACGTGGACCCAGGCACCGGTTTCAGCAGCCACTGCGGCAATAGCTGGAACCGGGTCGACAGCCCCCGATGAGGTCGTGCCGACCGTAGCCGCCACGAAGCAGGGCACCAGACCGGCGTCTCGGTCCGCGGTCATCACCGCGGCGAGCGCCTCAGGGTCCATGGCGAAATCGTCCCCCACCTCGACCACCCGCAAGGCCTGGTCACCGAAGCCGGCGATCCGGACGCCCTTCTCGATCGAGGAGTGGGCCTGGCTGGAGGTGTAAGCCACCAGCCGGGGAAGTGCCGCAGCCCCTCCGGAACGGTCCCGGGCGGCGAGTAGCGCGCACAGCGAAGCCGACGAGGCGGAGTCCTGGATGACGCCCCCGCCGGGCCCGTCGGACCGGAAACGCTCGGGGAGTCCGCACAGCTCGACCAGCCAATCAAGAACCTGAGTCTCAAGCTCGGTACAGGCAGGGCTGGTCGACCAGAGCATCCCGTTGACTCCCAGGCCGGCGGAGATCAACTCGGCCAGGACAGCCGGTGGCGAGGAGTTGGCCGGGAAGTACCCGAAGAAGCCCGGATGCTGCCAGTGGGTGAGCGCCGGAGCAATAAGGGCGTTGACGTCGGCTAGCAGGTCGGCGAATGGTTCGGGGGCTTCGGGGGCCCGGTCGGGCAGCAAGGACCGGACATCCCCGGGCTCTAGGCCGGAGGTCACTGGCCGCCGACTTAGGTGTTCAAGGTAATCTGCCAGCCAGTCGACAGTGGCTCGGCCGGCCTCCCGGAACTCGTCGGCGTCGAAATGATGGGGCGGGTCAGTGGCCACAGACCATCCTCCCTAGCCGGGCCTCACCCATCGCAGGGACGGTAACCGTCGTCGGCGACCTGTAACGACAGGGCCAGTAACTGTCGCAGCATTGCCGCGGTTGCCCCCCAAACCGTGTCCCCATCCAACTCGAAGAAGGTGACGACTATCGGACCGAGTGGGGTCTCCCATCGCTCCTCCCGCCATGCCTGGTCGTCGAGGAGGTCGCTTAGGAGTACATGGTAGATGGCCTCTACCTCGTCCGGGTTCGGGGTGAGGTCGGGTCGTCGGGGAAGTACGGCCACGAACGGGTGGATGATGGTACGGCTGCCGACTGTTACGTGGGAGTCCAGGCGGCCCACAGGTTGCAGACCCCCTGTGTCCATCCCCGTCTCCTCGAAGGCCTCCCGACAGGCTGTGGCCCACAAGTCTCCATCGGTCGGGTCGACGCGGCCACCTGGGAACGCCACCTCGTTGGTGTGGGAGCGCAGTGCTCGGGACCGGCGGGTCAGGACCACCCGCGGGTTCTCCTGGTCGTAAAGACCGATCAGGACAGCCGCCTGCTGTTCGGAACCGGTAGGGGGCGACCCACGCACGCCGGCGGGCTCACGGCCGGTGATGGCCGCCACCACTCCGTCGAGGCGAAGCCGGCGATCTGCTATGTGGGACCAAGGAGCGCAATCACCGATCCGCCAGTGCTCCGGTCGGGGTATGACCTGAGGTCCGCCTCGGACAACTGGCCCGGAAGCGGGGGTGACCATCGGCGCAGGGTAGCCCCGGCGGGCAAAAACCCCGAGGGCCGGGCCCAAAGGCCCGGCCCGGGAGATCTCCACGCCCAATGGCTACATCATCCCGCCCATGCCGCCCATCGGATCCATGCCTCCAGGCGGCATAGGGGGCTCGGGCTCGGGCTTGTCGGCCACTAGGGCCTCGGTGGTGAGTAGGAGGGCGGCGATAGACGCTGCGTTCTGCAGGGCCGCCCGGGTGACCTTTGCCGGGTCGATGACCCCGGCCTCGATTAGGTCCTCCAGTTCGCCGGTCAGAGCGTTGAGGCCGGTTGATCCAGAAGCTGACTCCACATCCCGCACCATCACCGAACCCTCCATGCCGGCGTTGTCGGCAATCAGCCTGGCCGGTGCCTCCAGGGCCACATGCACAATGCGGGCCCCGGTGGCCTCGTCTCCGTCAAGGTCGGCCAGCACGCTGTCGACCGCGGCACGCGACCGGAGTAGGGCGGTGCCGCCGCCGGCGACTACACCCTCCTCGATGGCCGCACGGGTGGCCGACAAAGCGTCCTCGATGCGGTGCTTCTTTTCCTTGAGCTCAACCTCGGTGGCTGCCCCAACCTGGATGAGGGCGACGCCGCCGGCCAACTTGGCCAGGCGCTCCTGGAGCTTCTCACGATCCCAGTCGGAGTCGGTCTCGTCGATCTCCCGCTTGATCTGAGAGATGCGGCCCTCCACTGCGGCGGACTCGCCGCCGCCCTCCACGATGGTGGTGTCATCCTTGGAGATCACCACCTTGCGGGCGGTACCCATCATGTCGAGGGTCACCCCGTCCAACTTGAGGCCGACCTCTTCGGAGATCACCTGACCACCGGTGAGGGTGGCCATGTCCTGAAGCATCGCCTTACGGCGCTCACCGAACCCGGGGGCTTTAACGGCCACCGAGTTGAAGGTGCCACGGATCTTGTTGACCACCAGGGTGGCCAGGGCCTCGCCCTCCACATCCTCGGCCACGATGAGCAGCGGTTGTCCGGCCTGCATGACCTTCTCCAGGAGGGGGAGCATGTCTTGGACCGAGGAGATTTTGCCCTGGTTGAACAGTATGCAGGGATCCTCGAGTACGGCTTCTTGGCGCTCCGGATCGGTTACGAAGTATGGCGACTGGTAGCCCTTGTCGAACTGCATGCCCTCGACAAAGTCAAGGTCCATCCCGAACGTATTGGACTCCTCCACGGTAACCACTCCGTCCTTGCCGACCTTGTCGATCGCCTCGGCGATCACCTCACCGATGGCCGGGTCGGCAGCCGAGATGGCCGCCACGTTGGCGATCTGGTCCTTGGAGTCGTCGACCTGTACGGCCTGGTCGGCGATGGCATTGACCGCCCCAGCAACTGCCTTCTCAATGCCCCGCTTGAGGCCCATCGGGTTGGCGCCTGCGGCCACGTTGCGAAGGCCTTCATGGACCAGCGCCTGGGCCAGCACGGTGGCCGTGGTGGTACCGTCGCCGGCGATGTCATTGGTCTTAGTGGCGACCTCCTTGACCAACTGAGCACCCATGTTCTCGAAACTGTCTTCGAGTTCCACCTCACGGGCGATGGAGACGCCATCGTTGGTGATGGTCGGGGCACCGAACTTCTTGTCTAGGACGACGTTGCGACCCTTGGGGCCGAGGGTCACTTTGACCGCGTCAGCCAGTTTGTTCACGCCGGCCTCGAGGCCACGACGCGCTTCTTCGTCGAACTTCAGGATCTTGGTCATTGGGGCGCCTACTTGACGACGGCAAGTACGTCGCGGGCGTTGAGGATTAGCAGGTCCTCGCCCTCAACTGTGATTTCGGTTCCGCCGTACTTGGAGTAGACCACTGTGTCGCCGACACTGACCTCCATGGGGACGAGGTCGCCGCTTTGTTCACTGCGACGCCCCGGACCCACGGCAAGCACATCGCCGGTCTGGGGCTTCTCCTTGGCGGTGTCCGGAATGACCAGGCCACTGGCTGTGGTCTCCTCCGACTCGCCGGGACGGACCACGATGCGGTCCTCGAGAGGCTGCAGGTTCATCTACTAGTTCCTTCCGATTCCGCCTCCGGGCTTCTCCCGGAGGGTCATCCAACGGCGGACCCCGGCCGCGGGCGGCCCTGGTCAGGGTTGGCAGTCTCGCTATTGGAGTGCCAACGATACGTCCAACAGACCGATAATCCCAACGCCCTGCGGTCGGAATCTAGATACCCGTCAAGCCAGGAAGTTCAGACCCAGGTTGGGGTCGGCCCCGTTGTTCAACGGGCTCGGACCGTCGTGGCGGAGCCGCCAGTACCCTGCGGCGGCCACCATCGCCGCGTTGTCGGTGCACATCTCCCTGGAGGGCAAAAAGCCCCGTACGCCGACCCCGTCACACACCTCGACGAACCGTTCCCTCAGGCGCGAATTAGCCGCCACGCCCCCACCGAGACAGGCTCCTGGGGCGCCGGTGGATTCCAGGGCCCATCGCAGTTTGGTGGCGAGTACCTCTACTGTTGCCTCCTGGAACGAGGCCGCCACGTCGGCAGTGAGTGCATCGGGATCGGACCGGACGTGGTTGACAACCGCCGTCTTCAAACCGCTGAACGAGAAGGCGAATCGGCGGTCGTCGGCCATCGTCGATGGATTCTCCTGGACCAGAGGCCTCGGATACCGGTAGGCCGTCCGGTCCCCCAGAGTGGCCAGTTCGTCAATAGCCGGACCGCCCGGATAGCCCAGTCCTAGGTAGCGCGACACCTTGTCGAAAGCCTCCCCGGCCGCGTCGTCCAACGTAGAGCCCAGCAGTCGATATCGACCGTGGTCCTCCATGACGACTAGCAAGGTGTGCCCCCCTGACACCAACAGAACGACCAGTGGCATCTCCAGCTCGGGGTCCTCCAGTAAAGCGGCGTAGAGGTGGGCCTCCAGGTGGTTGACCGCCACGAATGGGATATCCCACACCAGCGCCAAGGCCTTCGCCGCGCTGACCCCAACCAGTAGTGAACCGATCAAGCCGGGACCAGCCGTGGCCGCCACCCCGTCCAGGTCGGATCCTTCCGCTCCGGCAGCCACCATCGACTCGGCCACCACTGGGACGATTAACTCAACATGGGCGCGGCTGGCGACCTCGGGGACCACACCACCGAATCGTGCGTGGCGGTCAACCTGACTGGAGACAACTGAGGAACGCACCTCCCGGCCTGTGGCAACTACCGCTGCGGCCGTCTCGTCACAGGAGGTCTCGATGCCCAGCATCACCTCAGCCACTGCCTGAACCTCCCCCGGTCTGCGCCCCTGTGTCAGACGCCGCTTCCACGCGAGCCATGAAGGCCGGGCCGGTAAGACCGTCAACCTGCATGAATAGAGCATCCTCGCCGGTATCGCTGTAGTAGCCGCTCTGTGCCCCGACCGGGATGAAGCCGAACCGACTGTAGAGCTCACGGGCCCGTAGGTTCGACACCCTGACCTCAAGGGTGATGGTAACCAACCGTCGTTCCACGGCAGCCCGGCAAAGGTCGGTCATCAGGCGGGTGCCAATCCCGGAACCTTGGATTTCGGGGTGGACGGCCAGCGTTGTCACGTGGCCCTGGTCGGCCACCATCATCAAACCGGCATGGCCCACCACGCGGCCGTCAATCTCGGCCACCCGATTGACCCTAGTTTCCGGCAAGGCCAACTGCTGCCGGAAGAAAGATGGCGACCACGGCCTTGGGTACACCTCCTCGTCTATGGCCAACACGGCACCTAGGTCGGCAACCACCATGTCCCGAACCGAGGGGTCGCACAACACCGGGGTCACGACCCGCCCTGACGGGTCGACCAGTTGATGTCCACGTCCGGCTTGCGGAGGTAGATCGGCTCGAGATCCCACGGTCGTACGAACTCCTCGCGCATCGCTCGGGCATGGGCCAACTGCACCAGGGCCCGAGCGCTCGGGTGGGCCAGACCTTGCTCAGCCAGCTCCATCCGACTGATCGCCTGGAAGGCTCCGGCGTAGCGAAGTGCCCCGTCGCCGACCAGGAGCATCGGCTCGTCCAGGGCCTGGAGTTCGGCCACTAGCTCGGCCGAGGTACACACGTTGGCATCCCGGACCCGTTGTATGCCGCCCGGTACCTGCCGGAACAGGGCGGTGAACAGCTCGCCCCGGCGGGCGTCTAGCGCAGTGACAATGAGACGCCCAGTCCACCGGGCCGGGAAGGCAAGCAGGTCCAGGCTGGACACTCCGATCATTGGAAGGCTAAGGGCGTAGGCGACGGCCAGGGCGGTGGCGATCCCGACCCTCAATCCGGTGAATAGGCCCGGCCCCACATCGACGGCAACCGCCCCCAGGTCGCCCAGCTCTATGCCAGCCTGGCGGCGCACGAATTCAATCTGGGGAGCCAGGTTCTCGGCATGGAGACCGCCCCTTCCGGAATGGGCCGAGGCCAGGACACCTTCGTGGCCGCCGATTGCGCATCCCACCTGGCTGCTGGCGCTTTCGACACCAAGAATCAGCACGACTACTCCCCTGTGGCCCTGGAGGCCGCCGCTAGTACGGCCGGTTCCCGATCAGCCCACTCGGTGCCCACCGTTCGGAACTCCACCTGGCGGTCGTCGGGGCGGTCGCCCAGCAGCAGCCGAACTTCCAGGAACCCTCCAGGGAGGGCACCTGCAATGGCGTCGCCCCATTCGACGACTGTCACCGAGGCGTCGTCGACCAGTTCGTGGAGCCCTAGGTCGGCCACCTCGTCGATGTGCACCAGGCGGTACACATCGAGGTGGTGCACGGTAAGAGAACCCGGGTAGCGGTTGGCCAGGGTGAAGGTAGGGGAGGTGATCGGAACCTCCACGCCGAGGGCCGCTCCCAGGCCCTGGGTGAACGCCGTCTTGCCAGCACCCAGATCGCCGCACAGCACGATCAAGTCGCCGGGGCGGATCAAGTCGGCCAGGGCGGCGGCCAGCCGGCGAGTCTCGTCGACCGAGGCGGTCGACACTGCGGCGAGGGGTTGGGACTCCACCACCGGTTCAGCCGCCCATCAGGCGCTTGGCTCGCACCAGGTCGGAGCGCATACAAGCCAGCACGTCGCCGCCGCCTCGCAGGGCGGCCGCCGGGTGGAAGGTGGGCACCAGGTGGCGGCCAGCGAACTCGTAGGACTGGCCGCGTAATCGGGTGATGCCGACATCCGTGTGTAACAGAAGTTTGGAGGCGAAATTCCCCAGGGTCACCACCACTTTCGGGTCGACAGACTCCAGTTGGTTCTCGAGGAACGGCCAGCAGGCAGCGATCTCGTCGGGTTTAGGATCCCTATTCTCGGGAGGACGGCACTTCACAACGTTGGTGATGTAACAAGCCGAACGGTCCAATCCCAGTTCTTGACTGAGCAGACGGTCCAGAAGTTGTCCGGAACGACCCACGAAGGGCAGGCCCTGACGATCCTCCTCCGCGCCCGGACCCTCCCCGACAAACATGAGGTCGGCCTTGAAAGCGCCGCTGCCGAACACCACCTGGGTACGGCTACCAGACAGGGCGCAGCGGGTACAGCCTGAGGCCTCCTCGGCCAGCGCGTCGAGGGCGGTCGACATCACCGAAGACTACCGATCGGGATCGCGGTCTCTTCTAGAGGAAGACCGGTCAGCAGGCTTTTCGGATGGCCTGCTCTGCGGCCACGGTGGCCAATACGCGGACTATGTCCACTGCGTCGGGGCCACCATGGGCTGTCCCGGTGGATACGGCTACCACGGCATCTCCGTCGAAGCGCGTGTGGGCCGGGAACAACGCCCGGGCTATCCCGTCGTGACCTGACTGGGCGACCAACAGACAGTCGGCCTTGGATAACTGGGCGTTGGTAACCAGCACACCCAGAGTGGTGTTGTCTCGCCGTCCGAGCCGCAAAATTCCGGTGTCCGGCCAGGAATCGAATTCTCCGTTGAGTACTGCGGTCGCCGCTGCGCCGTCATCGGGATCCCCAGTGGAGTTAACCGCGAATAGCGCCGCTACAACTATGCCTTCGCGCTCAGTTACCTCGAGACCCAGGCCACCTGGTCGGGCGCGGTCCAACCCCCGCCATTTCCCGACGGTGGCCCCAGCGCCGGCACCGACCCGCCCCACCGGTATCTCTCCGTCGCTGTCCTTGCCGCAGGCTTGGATGGCAGCCCGGCCCTCTTCGGGCCCGGGGCGTACTGCTCCGTCACCCCCGGCCAGGTCGTAAAGGGCCATAGCCACAACAATCGGCACCGGCCCAAACTCGGTGTCCCAGCCGACTCCGGAATCAGCTAGGTGTTCGACTACCCCGTCGGCGGCCGCCAGACCGAATGCCGATCCGCCCGTCAGAAGGACAGCGTCAATTCGATCGACAGTGCGTTCTGGAGCCAGTAAATCGAACTCGCGCGTCGCCGGGGCACCACCCCTGATTTCACCCGACGCCACGGACCCTTCGGGAAAGCACAGCACAGTGCAGCCGGTTCCGGCCTCAACATCGGTCCAATGTCCGATCCTGACACCCTCAATCGGGAATCCCACGGACGACGACCGTACCCGCCCCACCCTGGTTGTCGCCGCCCGATCAGCCACCGAGGCGTAGCCGTATCTGCGAGCAGCCCAGCCCGCCGACCCGGAAGTGCTTGGTCCTCGAACGGCGTCCGGTGGTCAGAGCCACCGAAGTTGGTGGAACTCCTAGAGCAACGGCCAGGGCCCGACGGGCCGCTTCGGTGGCTCGGCCGTCGACTGGGGCCTCGGACACCCTGATCCGTACCAGGTCGCCGTCGACCTCGACGCCCGGTCTCCCCGACCGGGGTGTAACCCGAACCTCGACAACGCAGTCCGGCCCGATGGGCACGTAGGCCAGCCTAGGCTCGGGGCACCGACCGGGCGGCCAGGCTCTCGATGCGGAGGTCGTAGTCGTTAACCACCGCCGACCAGTCGAATTGACGCATCGCCCCGGCCAACCCCTCCACCCGTGATCGCCAAACCTCTAGGTTGCCCAGGACGTGTTTGAGCCGTGCGGTTAGCCCACCGTCCGGGTACAAGGCTGCGCTGTGGAACTGCTCGGGAACCAGCTCGGGGTAGGAGAGGCGGTCGGGTAGCACCGGCACCGCGCCTGCGGCCATGGCCTCCACTACCGCGATGCCGAAAAACTCATGACGCGCGGCGCTGACCACCACGTCGGCCCGACCGAGCAGCGCCGTGTAGTCCCCGCGTGGCAGGTAGCCGACCTGTACCACCCGTTCGCCGAGCCGGTGGAAGGCATCGGTGAACTCCCGGGGATCGACCCGGGTGTTCTCGCCCGCCACGGCCAGCTGAAAGTCGACGCCCTCCTCGGCCAATTCTACAAGGGACCGGAACACTGCCTCCGGATTCTTATCGTGGTCCCAGCGGTGGTTCCACAGCACCAGTGGCGGTCCCCCGGCGCCCGCCGTTCCCCCGGCCGGCACGTCGGACAACTCGACGCCCACCGGAACCACGTGGGAGGCGGCCCGCACCACTTCCAGCCGATGGGTGTGGGATTGGTCGGGGGCCCGGTCGAGCAGAGAGGGGAGTGCCTCAAAAAGAGCATCGAGCTGGTGGGTTGAGTTAAACCACACCTGGTCGGCCACCGACATGCTGGTCCAGTTAGTAATCTGAAGGCCCTCGTCGGGGCGTTGCCCCGGCCCCACCGGGTATACCAGTTGGTTCTCGTGAAGGTAGAGCACCACCGGAGGGTCACCAAGGAAGCGCCGGGTGAACCCCAGCCAAGCCGCCAAGTCGACCATCCCCGAGACTAGGACTACCTCCGGTTGGCCGTGTTCGGCGACCACCCGCTCGGCAGCTTCAGCCAGAGTGAGTGACCCGCCGCGCATCCGCCACCGCCAGAACACTCCCGGGTGAGCGACCACTGTCAGCTGGTGACGGCTGTGGCGAACCAGCCCATCGGCCCAGGACGCGTGGGAGCCACCGTGATAGGGCTCGACTAGCAGGACCCGGCGACCGTGGGACATCAGCCATCAGTACCGGCGTGGTACACGGGCCCCCAGCGAGGTGAGGACTTCGTAGCCGATGGTGCCGAGTACTTCTCCCACTTCCCCGGCTCGTAGGCATTCGTCCCCCTGAGCACCGAGGAGAACAACCTCGTCGCCAACAGCCACCGCTTCGTCTACCTCCACAATCAGCGAATCCATGGTGACCACGCCCCGGATGGGCCGGCGTCGGCCACCGATAAGTACCTCCCCACCCTCCCACCAGCCGCGGAAGATCCCGTCGGCGTACCCGATGGGCACGATGGCTAGATGGGTCACTGCCCGGGTGGTCCAACGATGGCTGTACCCGACACCTTCCCCCGGGCCGACGACCTGTAGGTGACTGACCTCGCTGCGCAACAACACAGCGGGCTGCAGCCCGAGTTCCCTACAGCGGGACCGCAACAGCGGCGACGGCTCCACCCCGTAGATGCCCACCCCTACCCGGACCATCGACCGGTAACTGTCAGGCCGGTTCAACACCCCCGCCGTGTTGGCCTGGTGGGTGAGGGGTGGGTCGAAGCCGGCGTCAGCCAACTCGGCCAGCACGGCATCAAACCTCTCGATCTGTAGCCCGGTGATCGGCTGGTCGGTCCGGTCGGCCAGAGCGAAGTGGGTAAATACACCCTCCAGGACAAGGCCGGCGCCGACCACCCGACCGGCCAGATCGACCGCTCCGTGGGGCGCCACGCCCACCCGATGCATACCGGTATCGACCTTCAGGTGGACTGGGGACCCTGGGGCGGCGGTCGCCGCGAACGCCTCCACCCCCTCAGGCGTGTACACGGTGGGACGTACCCCGCTGAGCCCCGCCAACTCGGCCATCTCGGCCGGTCGCGGCTCGGAGAGCAGAAGGATCGGGGCCTCGACCCCATCGCGTCGGAGTTCGGCCGCTTCCTCTACCAAGGCGACGGCCAGCCAGGTAGCACCGGCCCGGAGCGCCGTTCGGGCCACCGGGACGGCGCCGTGGCCGTACCCGTCGGCCTTGACCACCGCGCACAACTCGGCGTCACCGACCAGGTCGACGAATCGGGCAACGTTGGCCGCAATGGCCTCCAGGTCGATGGCAGCCCAGGTGGGGCGCATTAGGCCCCCACCCCCAACGGCCTATCAACGCCCAAAGCGACCAGGGTCTCCACTAGTCGAGGCGCCAGATCGCCGGCCACCACCCCGGTGGGGGCCAGGCTGTCCAGCAGTCGCCCATGGACGTGGGCCCCGGCCGCCGCGGCGCATAGGGGGTCGGCCCCCCGGGCCAGGAAGGCCCCGACGATCCCGGCTAGTACATCGCCGCTCCCCGCGGTGGCCAGGCGCTGGTCTCCGCTGTTGACCACCAGGGTCTGACCGTCGGGAGCAGCCACGACGGTTGTCGGGCCCTTGAGGAGTATCACCGCGCCGGTGGCCGAGGCACCGGATCTGGCCGCCCGCAGCCTGTCGGGTCCCGGACGCCCACCGGTGAGCGATTCGAACTCCCCGTCGTGGGGGGTGAGCACCACGGGAAAGACCCGGTCGCGGCACTGCATACCGTTCCCGAGAGCCTTAAGGCCGTCACCGTCTACGACCATCGGGACGCTGGTATCGGCGACGATCCGACGAACCCCGACGGCCACCTCTTCAGAGGGACCTAGTCCCGGCCCAACGACCATCGACGCGAATCGGGCGACTTCCCCAGGTTCTACGGTGAAGTTGCTATCCAGGGGCCAGCCGACCGCCTCAGGGGGCCCGTCGGGAGTCCTACCTCCAGGCACCGAGAGACGCACGTAGCCGGCTCCGGCCCGCTGGGCCGCCGTGGCAGCGAGGACGGCCGCACCCTCCATGCCAGATGATCCCGCAACTACCCAACAGGCCGACTGCCACTTGTGGGCGTCTACGGGACGGGACGGGACCATCTGGGAGATGTCGTCATCGGTAACAAGCCAGGCCGTGGCTGCGGAGACATCCAGACCGATGTCGACAACCTCAACCCGACCAGCCAACCGGCGGCCCTCTCCCAGCAGGAGGCCCGGTTTGAGGGCAGCTAATGCAACGGTGCGTTCCGCTGGCAGAGGCCGACCGATCGCGCAGCCGGTCAGGGGGTCCACACCGGAGGGAAGGTCTACAGCCAGGACCGGTGATTCGGTAGCTGGCGCCGTCCAGCGTCGACGCAGACCTGTGCCATAGGCGGCGTCGATCACCAGGTCAGCATCCGGGAGTCGGTCCCCAACCTCCGGTGCATCGACCACGGTGGTACGAGCACCTCGTAGAGCCAGACGGCGCGCCGCCACCCGCCCGTCCGCCCCGTTTGATCCCGGACCGGCCAGGACAACCACCCGGCGGCCGATGCACCCACCCATTTCATCGATGGCTGCCCGGGCCACCGCGGCGCCGGCCCGGGCAATGAGGGTGGTGGACGGTTCAGGAGCCGCCGCGTCTATAGCCGCCATCTCGTCCGGAGTGACCACCGGGATCATCGGCCGGAACCCACTCCCGACGGCCAAGGCCGGCTCACAGAGCCACCACGGTTGCCTGGGCAACCCGACCGGTGTGGCTAAGGGTGAGTACCCACCGGCCCACCCCAGCCTCAGTGGCCTTCAGTGCTGCAGAACCGTGGAGGCACAGGGTGGGCCTACCCGACGGCTCCCGCACCACCTCGATGTCGTAGAGGGCCATTGTCCCCAGGCCGAGACCCAGGGCCTTCAGGGTGGCCTCCTTCGCCGCGAAGCGAACAGCGAAGCGGGCAGCCGGGTCGAGGGCCTGCTCCGAGTAGGCCCGCTCGTCGGGACGGAACAGCCGCTCCCGAAGACCGGGGGTACGGTCCAGGGACCGGCGGAAGCGATCCACGTCCACCAGGTCGGTGCCGATGCCAATCACTGGCGTCGACCGGTCGCCGGCCGGAGGCGGTCGGCGATCACCCCAACCGGTTCGACCAGCAGGTCGGTGACAGATTGCTCCACCAGTAAGTCTTCACGCAGCGAGGGCTCGGTCTCACATACCGCGTCCCTGATTGCGTCGTAGCGGTTGTGGTACCCGCGCAGTACACGACGCAAGACGTCGGAACCGAGCCGGTCGTGAACCTCAATGTGTAGGAGTGTCAGACCGACAGCTTCCCCGTCCTTCACGTCGGGCACCAGCAAGATCGTCCGGTCGTCGCGGGCCCCCCGGGTAACCAGCGCCTGGCGGTCCACCGCCACCCGATGCTTGGTGCCTCGCAATGCAGGTTCGTGCTCAGCGCGAGACTTGATGCCTATCGAGATGCCACCACGGTCCACGATCGCCACGGTGGGAGAGCCACGATCCATCCCATCTAACCGGTAGCGAGTAAATCCCAGGACCTCAACTACCGCAGGGTCAAGGTCGGCCAGCAGGCGGAGCGTCCGGTAACTTAGGCCGTCGCGGGGGGCCCCTGACTCCAGCACGCGGCGAACCAGCGGCGCCTCAAGCAGGGTCTCATCACTGCGAGAGATCCCCACCGTCACCGTCTTGGCCTGATGCTTGATGGCATCGATCGGCCGGGTGAGCTCGTCGATGGCTGCAGTTAGCGCTGCGGCTAGATCATCGAGAACCAACGCCGGCGTGCCGACTCTCCCGAACTCCACCTGGTATGAGTCAAGGGGCACCTCGGCGAGGGCATAGCGGAATAGGGCGGCCAGACGGACCGCCGACGCGGCCTCCAGGTGCCCATTGAGGCGCCCCGACCGCAACTCGGCGAAGAAGAAGGAGGCGGCTTCAGCCACCTCGCGACGCACCTCGGTCAGCAGCTCGTCAGCTGCCGTGTCGTCTTCGCCGGAGAGCCCCTCGGCGGCTGCCTGTTCGATGGCTGCATGGGCCACTCGCAACGGTTGGGCCTGGCTATCAATGGCCCGAGCTGCCTCGTAACCAAACAGGTGCCCGACCATGGTGGTCAGCAGATACGCCAACCGGGGGTGGGTACGGGGTACGACGACCACGTCAAGAGCCTCGACGAACCGGCCTGCGTCGGTGTCGGCCACCACCACCGGGGCCGCCTTGTGAGCCCGGAAGATCGCCACCTCCTTGGCCACGTCATCGACAGCGGAGCCAACCAGTCCGGTGGCGCAAACCATGATCATCGGCTCCGAGGAGAGGTCGATGTGTTTCTTATCTTCGGTAGCGTCCGAGGCGACCGCCTTGTAGCAGAGCTCGGAGAGCTTGATGCGGATTTCCTCGGCGGCAATCAGGTTGTCGCCGCTGCCCACCACCGCCCAGTACCGGCGTGGCGGAGCGTGGCGAGAGGCCAGGTCACCGATGTGGCCCCGCAGGTCCAGCACCGTCTCCATATGGGAGGGGAGTTCGGCCAGGGCAGCCAGGAGCGCCGATCGGTCGACGGCACCCGGTGCGCCAAGGGCATCGGCCAGCGCGGCGGCCAGCAGGAAGCCGGCCACCACCTGGCAGTAGAAAGCCTTGGTCGACGCAACGCTCATCTCCACGTCACGCCCATCCGAGGTGTAGAGAACCCCGTCGGCGCGGTCGATCAGATCGCTGTTACGCCGGTTGACGATGGCCACCACCCGGGCCCCACGGGCCCGTACCAAGTCAACGGTCCGGTTGGTGTCGGTCGTTGTACCGGACTGGCTGATGGCTACAACCAGAGTGTCGGACATGTCGGGCAGAAGCCCGAATCCCGACAACTCGGTGGCCGGATAGGCCTCGACGGAAACCCCGGTAGTGGCCAGTTCGGCTTCGACGGCTACTGCCACCGCCCGGCCGGCTATCGCGGCGGTGCCCTGACCCACTACAACCACCCGCGCGATGCGCCCGGCAGCCAGGTCAGCCTGGAGACCCCTGCCGAAGGTCTCGGGCCCAAGTCGCACCGCAGGCCCGCCTACAAGTCGGCCTCGTAGGGTGGCCCGCACCGAGTCGGGTGACTCGCCGATCTCCTTGATCAAGTAATGGGGGTGGTTGCCTCGGTCGATGTCCCGAGTGGTGATCTCGGCCCGGGCAAGGTCCGCATCGTCCAACGGTAGGGGCCGACCGTCGTAAGACCGCCTGTCCACCCCGTCCAGTGATCCGGCCTGCTCCGCGTCCAACTCCACCAGCTGGCCACGGGTGGATGTCGGATTATCCGGGTCTGTCGGCACGTCACCATCCATCCGCAGGTACCGGTCGGTGAGCTCGACAACCCCGTAGGGTTCGCTTGCCACCACGTAGGCGTCCTCGGCCAACCCCACATACAGAGCCTGGCCGCTCCCCCGCACGGCCAGGAACAATCGGCCGGGGGCGTCACCGATACTGGCCGCGACGGCCACCGAGCCTTCGAAGGCGTCCACAGTACGACGGAAAGCCTCGTGGGGATCGAGTCCGGCCCGAAGATGGGTGGCGCACAGGGCGGGCACCACCCGGGCGTCGCTGCTGATCCCGTCGACCATGGTTAGATCGGCTGCTGCCACGAGGTCAGCGTGGTTGTCGACATCCCCGTTCTGGACGGCGGTAACCAACGGGAGGTCTTCGACACCGGGATAGCCGGAAACCAGCGGATGGGCGTTGGCCTCCGAGATGAGGCCGACGCTGGCCCAGCGGGTGTGGCCCAGGACGACGCCCTGGGTGTGGGCACCGGTTAGGGCGCGGGCTAGTAGCCGGTCCTCGGACAGCGCCCGACGCAGCACCCTCGTGTTGTCGCCCAGTTCCCCGATCTCAGCCGCCACCTTGACCACGAAGAGCAACCCTCCGGCGGAAAGACGACGCACGCTGCCCGACCTCAGAAGGGGGTCCCCCATCCGCCCTTTTACACCACCGAGGTCGTCGAGACCATGGTTCCAGAGGGCCACCTGGAGACCAGCCGAATCCCGGCCGCGCACTTCTAGCCGGTCGATAGCAGCCAGGGCCTGATGGACAGAAAGCAGCACGGCCAGGCCGGCGTCGCCCGGCGGGTCAGTCGTCGAGGCCAGGGACGTCACACCTGTCCACGCCCCAAGGCGGTCACGTGAAATCGACCAGATGACGTCGCGGATCCGTACCAGCGCCGCGTTGGCCTCCTCGGGGTCGCTGGCCGATTCGACCAGTCGACTCTCCGCCGCGGCTAGTTGTTCGGGGAAGACGTGAAGGAGTAGCCGCAACCGCTCGGCAAGCGAGGGGTCACGTACCAGGGCAAGGAGCCCGGGGACTCCGGCCAGCAGGTCCGCCGCTGACTCAAGGAGTTCAGCTACCTGATCTAGGTCTATCGGTTCGTCCCCACCGAGAAGACCCACGGCGCTTTCCACCGGTCCGACTACGGACGCGCTGTTTGGGACCTCACGCCCGGAGGGCCGACGCATCACGGCGATGATGCCGCACATGATTCGACTAATCCCCTTCCTCGTCCTCGTGGAGACAGGCCTCCGAAATGTCCGGAACCCGATCGGGGGGCAATTCTAGGATCGTCGGCTCACGAGAGCCCCGCGCCCCCGGAGCCGTGGCCATCACAGCGGCGAACCGCCGCACAAAGTCGGTCAGCAACCACGGCGGCAAGCGTGGCGTCCACTGCCTCAACCATCACCCGGAGGACTGGTTCGGTCCCCGACGGACGCACCAGGATCCTGCCGCCGTCCCCCAGCTCCATGGCCGCTACGGCTACGTCATCGGCCACCTCGGTTGCCACCTCGACCCCGGGTCGGTCCACCGGCACACTTACCAATACCTGTGGCACCCGGTCAACGAGTTGGGTGGCCAGATCACCGAGGGGTCGGCCAGCCCGCCGGGCTGCGTCGAGGACCTGGATCCCTGTAAGAGTCCCGTCACCGGTAGTAGCCAGATCACCGAAGACGAGGTGACCGGACTGCTCTCCGCCCAGCACCCAACCACCGGACTCCATCGCCTCCAGGACGTAACGGTCACCGACCGGCACTTCGTAGACCGAAATCCCCCGAGCAGCCAGACCCCGCCGGAGCCCTAGGTTTGCCATCGGGGTCACCACCACGGTCGACTCGTGCAGTAACCCCCGCTCAAGGAGGTCCACAGCGCAGACGGCCAGCAGGTGGTCGCCATCGAGGAAGCTCCCGTCGCTGGCCACAGCTACCACCCGGTCACCGTCACCATCGAAGGCCAGACCAGCGTCAGCGGCCTGCTCGACCACCGCCCGCTGCAAGTCACCTGGATGAGTTGACCCGCACCTTTGGTTGATGTTTCGACCGTCAGGAGTGGCGTGGATCTCAGATACCTCGGCTCCCAGGCGAGCCAGGATCGTCGCCGTCACGCCTGAGGTAGCCCCGTTGGCACAGTCGACCACTAGGCGCAGGCCGGACAAGGCTCCTGGAGTCACCGACGCAACCAGGGCATCGGCCCAGCGATTGTCCACTGCATCCTCGGGAATCGATCTGTCAGCCGGCCCGTCAATGCGTCCGAGGGCCGCCCATTCAGCTTGGACAGCCGTCTGGACCTCGTCGGTGAGCTTCAGCCCCCCGGGGCTGAACAGCTTCACTCCGTTGTCGGTCCACAAGTTGTGGGAGGCCGACACCACTGCACCAGCCGCCATCTCCAGTCGGGCCACATGGGCAACCGCCGGGGTGGGAGCCACGCCCAAAGAGACAACATCGAGCCCTCCCCTCATCAGACCTTCGGCCAGAGCACGGGCCAGTTCGGGGCCCGAATAGCGGGTGTCACGTCCCACTATCACCCGGTCGGCATCCAGTCGGCGCGCTACAGCGAGGCCGAGGGCCCGGACAGCGGGTCCGTCAAGCTGGGACCCCACGGGGCCGCGCACACCGTCGGTGCCGAAACTCAGGACCATGGTTGAAGCGTACGATCCGGACGACTCACCCGGCCGTTGGTCAGCGCTTGGAGTATTGCGGCGCCTTGCGGGCCTTCTTGAGGCCGTATTTCTTAGATTCCTTCTTCCGGGGATCCCTGGTCAGGAGCCCGGCCTGCTTCAGGGGCTTCCGAAGCTCACCTTCGAGCGCCTCGAGGGCCCGGGCGATGCCTAAGCGAAGGGCACCGGCCTGACCGCTGGTACCACCACCGTGGACGGTGGCTTCGATGTCGTAGACCCCTTCGTTGCCCGTTACCCGGAGAGGTTCCATAAAGACCAACCGGTGGCTCTCCGACGGAAAGTACTCGTCGGCCATACGGCCGTTGATCATGATCCGACCGGTTCCCGACCGAAAGCGCACACGGGCCACAGACTCCTTACGGCGGCCGGTCGTCTGGACGAGGGGTACAGGCATCGGGTTCTCCTGATCAGTCATCTGTCCGGAGCGCAAGGTTGCGTCCGGCCAGGACGGTAGTGAGTTCCTCAAAGGATTTTGGACCGACGCCGGCCATGGCCAGCACTTCGGGGGCGGAGAGGGCCACCAGGTCATCGACGCTGGCAACCCCAGCACCGCGGATGCTTGACTCGAGGCGAGCAGACAGGCCAAGTTCACTGATCGAGTCCGACTCGGTGGGTGCCGGATCCGACGTGTCTGCATCCGGCCCGGCGGTCTCTTCGGATAACCGGGGCCCGTGGGCCCGTGTGTGGTCGAGGGCTAAGAGCTGGGGGCGCTGGGCCTGATGGGGATGTTCCGGACCCCGGTACACCTTCAACTTGGAGAGCATCTGGCGACCCAGCCGGTTTCTGGGCAGCATGCCGCCGATGGTCCGACGAAGGGCTTCCTCAGGTCGGTCGAGCAGAAGTCTCCCGTAGGGGCGGGTCCGGAGGCCACCCGGATAACCGGAATGGCGATATACAGCCTTATCGGTGGCCTTCGCACCAGTCAGCACCACTTTGGCGGCGTTGACGATCACCACGTGGTCACCAGTGTCCTGATGCGGTGTGAAGATCGGCTTGTGCTTCCCCCGGAGGATCTTGGCCACCTCGGAGGCCAGCCGACCCAGAACTAGGCCGTCCGCGTCGACAACGTGCCAGGACCTCTGAATGTCTCCCGCCTTCGGCGTGTAGGTGGACACAGACGTACCTCGCTGCAGTGTGGACTTGAACGGCTCCCGGAGCCCCGCTCCCGGTGGGACACCGCCCCGTCGGGCGACAGGTACCGACCCATCACGATACGGGGGTGCCCCCTACCCGGCAACCCAGTACCAGGACCAAGAGGTGTGGGTCCGCGGGTGTGGTTGGTCAATACCGGACCGACCAGAGAACCAGACCGTGAGGCGGTGCCGGACGACCCGCAGCCTGACGGTCACCAGCCGCGATGACGGCCGGGGTATCGGCAGCCGAACGTCGACCCTGACCCACCGCCACCAGGGTCCCGACAATCGAGCGGACCATCTGGTGGCAGAACGAGGAGGCAGTGATCTCGAGCACCAGCACCCCCTCACCATCGGGTCCAATCCACGACAGTGCCTCGACCCGCCGAACCAGGCTGGGTTCCACGGAACGACCTGTGCGTGGACGACGACAAAAGGAGGCGAAGTCATGTACGCCTAGAAGGTGCCGGCCAGCCTCGGCCATGGCCTCAAGGTCAAGCGGCTCGGGGACGTGCCAGGACTGGTCGGCCAACAGGGGATCTGGCTCAGAGCGGTTCAGGATCCGGTAGCGGTAGGTCCGACCAGTAGCGCTGAACCGGGCATCAAAGTCGTCGGCAGCGACCACCAGGTTGGCCATTACTACCGCCGGCCCGCACAGTGCGTTCACCGAGCTGGCCAAAGTCCCGAGGTCAGTGCCGTCGGGCACGTCGAAGCTGACCACCTGGCCCAGGGCATGCACTCCCCGGTCAGTTCGGCCGGCACACGTAACGGCAACCGGTTCACCGACCGCCCGTCCTAGCGATGCATTCAGGACACCGGCCACGGTGGTAACACCGGGATTGTCAGCAAACCCATGGAAAGGGGCCCCGTGGTATGCCACCCGGGCCCGGACTCTCACGTCGTCACTGTCGGGCGCCCCGGGCGGCTGCGACCGGAGGATCAGACCAGTTCGACGCGGACCATCGGAGCATTGTCGCCCTGTCGGGGTCCGACCTTGACAAGCCTGATGTAGCCGCCGTCTCGATCCTGGTAGCGAGGGCCAATCACCTCGAACAACTTGGCCGCCATTTCGCGGTCCCGGAGAAATGACACCACCTGACGGTGGTTGTGGAGGCCGCCTTTTCTCGCCCGAGTGATCACCTTCTCGGCAATAGGCCGGACGGCCTTGGCCTTCGCCTCGGTCGTAGTGATGGCCTCGGCGGCAATCAGCGACGCCACGAGGTTGGCCATCATCGACTTCTGGTGCGCGGCGCTACCACCAAACCGGCGACCCTTCCGCGGGGTGCCACGCATGTCCTCAGCCCCGGACCCGCAACGACAGGCCACGTTCGTCAAGCTTCTCGTACACCTCATCCAGCGACTTCTGGCCGAAATTGGTGATGGCCAGAAGCTCGTCTGTCGTCTTCTCCAAGAGTTGCCCGATTGTGTCAACCTGAGCACGTTTTAGGCAGTTCCGGGGCCGCTCCGTAAGGTTCAACTCCTCGATCGGAAGGTCTAGGTCTGGCGAACCCGATACCGAACTCTCTAACTCGCCCAACTCGAGACCCTGCGGTTCGTCACCAACATCCTCGACCAACTGCACCAGCGAACGCAAGGTCGCCCCTGCCGAGGCCAGGGCGTCCCGAGGGCTCATTGAACCGTCGGTCTCAACGTCAAGAACCAGGCGATCGAAGTCCGTGGATTGCTCTACTCGAGTCGGGACAACCTCGAAGGCAACCCGACGCACCGGGGAGAACAGAGCGTCGACCGGGATCACCCCGATCACGCCCTCTCCGGGACTGCGTTCTGAAGACAGATAGCCCCGTCCGCGCTCCAAAGTGACCTCGAAGGCCAGCCGACCCTTCGGATTGACGGTCGCCAGATGCAGATCAGCGTTGAGGACTTCAACATCAGCGTTAGTAGCTAATGCCGCTCCCGAAACCTCCTCGGGGCCACGTACGTCAACCCGAAGGGTGACCGGCTCGTCGCTGTGGCATCGGACTACTAGGTCCTTGAGGTTGAGGATGATGTCGGTGACATCCTCCACCACCCCATCGATCGTCCCGAACTCGTGCAGGGCATCGTCGAACCGAATCTGGGTGACGGCCGCGCCGGGAATAGACGACAGCAAGGTCCGTCGGAGTGAGTTCCCTAAGGTCTGGCCGAAGCCCGGCTCCAAGGGACCGATCGAGAAGTGCTGACGGTTCTCGACGGCTTCATCCTCAACCTCCACGGTCGGGCGCTGCATGACCAGCATCTGTATCCACCTGCCTGTTGTTCGGATTGCTCGGATTGGCCGGGATCCGCCCGGCCGCCGGATGGCGCCCCTACTTGCTGTAGAGCTCCACAATGAGTTGTTCCCGCACCGGTACGTCGATTTGTTCCCGAACCGGTAACTCCAAAACGGTGACCTCGTGGCCTCCGTCGCCTACCCCCAACCACGCGGGAGCCCGGCGGTCGAGGACATCAAGGTTCCACTGGATCACCACCATGCGCCGGGCCTTGGGGCGCAATACAACCACATCACCCTTACGGGCCCGGAAGCTAGGGATATCCACCCGGCGACCGTTGACGTCCACGTGTCCGTGGTTGACAAGTTGCCGAGCCTGGGGGCGGGTGGCGGCCATCCCAGCCCGGTAAACGACGTTGTCAAGTCGCAACTCCAGGAAGCGGAGCATGTTCTCGCCGGTGACACCATCCCGCCGGTTGGCCTCCTCGTAAAGCCGTCGGAACTGTTTTTCGGTGAGTCCGTAGGCGTAACGGGCCTTCTGCTTTTCCTGCAGCTGGATCAGGTACTCGGACGGGTTGCCCCTGCGACGGGTCCGACCATGGTCGCCCGGCGGATAGGGGCGCTTGTCAAGCGCTACCACCTCACCCTTCGTTCCGAAGATGTTGGTGCCCAGGCGACGGGAGATCCGGGCCCGTGGGCCGGTGTAGCGCGACATCAGACCCTCCTCCGCTTGGGAGGGCGACACCCGTTATGTGGGATCGGCGTGACGTCCCTGATGCCAGTCACCTCGATCCCGGTGTTCTGGATGGTCCGGATAGCAGTCTCGCGCCCCGAACCGGGACCCCTCACCACCACGTCGACCTTGCGCACCCCGTGTTCCATTGCTCGACGGGCAGCCTGCTCAGCGGCCATCTGAGCAGCGAAGGGCGTCGACTTACGCGACCCCTTGAAGCCCACGTTGCCGGCTGACGCCCAGGACAGGGTGTTCCCAGACTGGTCGGTGAAGGTAACGATCGTGTTGTTGAACGAACTCTTGATATGAGCCACCCCATAGGGAACGTTCTTGCGTTCTCTCTTACGGGGACGACGGCCCCCCGAACCCGGCTTGGCCATTACTTCACGGCTTGCTTCTTGTTGGCCACAGTTTTCCGGGGACCCTTGCGAGTCCGAGCGTTGGTGTGGGTCCGCTGGCCCCGAACCGGAAGGCCCCGGCGGTGGCGTAGGCCCTGATAGCAACCGATATCCATCTTGCGCTTGATGTTCTGGGACACCTCGCGCCGCAGATCGCCCTCCACCTTGACCTTCTGATCCACGAAGGAGCGGAGTCGGGCTACCTCGTCGTCGCCTAGGTCACGTACCCTGACCGACGAATCGATCCCGGCGTCCTCGCAGATCATCCGGGCTAGTGAGCGGCCAATGCCGTGGATATAGGTGAGCGAGATGACTACCCGCTTTTCGCGGGGGATGTCGACACCAGAGATTCGGGCCATAGGACTCGTGCCCGCCTAACCCTGTCGCTGCTTATGGCGGGGGTTGGTACAGAGAACCCGGACGCGACCATGGCGCCGAATGACCTTGCACTTGTCGCACATTCGCTTAACGCTCGTTCGAACCTTCATAGTGCCTTCCCGCCGCCGTCACTTGTAGCGGTATGTGATTCGACCCCGCTGTAGGTCGTAGGGGGTCAATTCCACCTGGACGCGATCCCCGGGGAGGATCCGGATGTAGTGCATCCGCATCTTGCCGGAGATGTGGGCCAATACGTTGTGACCGTTCTCAAGCTCGACCCGGAACATGGCATTTGGTAGAGGCTCCAGGACCTTGCCCTCCATAAGGATCGCTTCTTCCTTGGATTTCGGCAGGACTGAACTCCCGTTTCTTCTAGGGGACCGATGCAACAGAACGCCCGTCGGCACGACCGACGAACCGGCGTAAACCGGCCCCAACGCTACCGCAGGCCACGGAGGCGTCCAACCTCGAACCTACCGGCCGGGGCTCCTCACCGAAGATCCCTCACCGCGTGCTCGACGGCACGACACAACCGTTGGAACACTTCATCCTCGGAGCCCAGACCATCGACGGTGATCAAGAGGCTGCGCTTCTCGAACCATGACACCAGCGGGGCCGTCTCGGTCTCGTAGAGGGCCAACCGGCGAAGGATCGCCTCCTCGGTGTCATCAGCCCGGGCACGGTCCAACATCCGCCGGGTTGCCTCCCCGATCGGAACCTCGAGGTTTATAGCCAGGTCCAGATGAGTCCCGGCGGACTCAAGGGCCTCTTCGAGGGCCTCGGCCTGGGCCGGGGTCCGGGGATAGCCATCAAGCAGGACGCCCCGCTCGACTACGTCATCGGCGGAAAGGCGTTCGGACACGATCCCGTTCATGACCTCATCGGGAACCAGCTCTCCGGCGTCCATAATCGCCTCCGCCTGGCGACCGAACTCTGTTCCTGCAGCTACCGCAGCCCGCAACATGTCGCCGGTGGAGACGTGCACCGGACCGAAGGACTCCATCAGGCGGGCGCACTGGGTGCCCTTGCCTGATCCCTGGCGGCCCAGGATCACCAGTCGCAGTGTGGCCATGGAACCCGAACGTCGAGAGCCGGCTACTTGAGGAAGCCCTCGTAGTTGCGCATCGTCAACTGCGAGTCGACCTGCTTCATCGTCTCTAGGGAGACCCCGGCAGCGATCAAGATGGAAATGCCCACGAACCCGAAGCCGGCTGCACCGGTGGAACCGACCCCCGGACTCGTGTCCAGGAAGACGTTAATAAGGATCGAAGGCACAAGGGCTACCGCGGCCAGGAATAGTGCGCCGGGCAAGGTGATCCGTGACAGGATCCGGGCCAGGTAGCGCTCGGTCTGGTATCCGGGCCGGATACCGGGAACAAATCCGCCCTGTTTACGGATCGTGTCGGCCTGCCGGACGGGGTCGAAGGTAATCGCTGTGTAGAAGTAGGCGAAGCCAACAACCAGCAGGCCGGTGACGGCGAAGTAGAAAACGTTGTCGGGTTGAGCCAGGTTGTTGTCGATCCAGCCGCGAAACCCGTCCCAGGGCAGGGCCGCGGCAAGCAGCACCGGCAGGTACAGCACCGACGAGGCGAAGATGATCGGGATCACACCCGACTGGTTGACCTTCAACGGGATGTAGGTGTTCTGGCCGCCGTACATACGGCGTCCGACAACCCGCTTAGCAAACTGGACGGGGATCCTCCGCTGGCCTTGCTCCACGAACACTATTGCCGCAATGAGTCCCACCAGGACGGCCAGAACCACCACCAAGGACACAATGCCGTTTTCGGCGTGAATTAACGACCCTTGGGCCGGGAACGCGCTAATGATCGAGATCATGATCAGAATCGACATCCCGTTGCCGATCCCCTTCTGGGTGATCAACTCGCCCATCCACATGAGCAGGGCCG
>PYIL01122814.1_pt1 | contig 25976 bp, 29 predicted proteins | sample 3578041 | NCBI WGS metagenome assembly PYIL01 (sample SAMN08408023, study PRJNA431606) | Marine metagenome isolate SA_KN192-05_S13_150m, whole genome shotgun... | biome: marine; feature: oceanic pelagic zone; material: water; isolation source: 150 m water sample, 0.2-0.8 um fraction ... | reverse complement strand
TGCCTATGGAACCAAAATAACGACGGTTTCAGATTTCAGGAGAAAAGATTTAGCTGCTGGAGGAGAAGGTGCGCCGCTCACACCAATTTACCATAAAGCGATATTTCAAAGTGATAAGGTAAATCGTGTTGTCTTAAATATTGGTGGCATTTCTAATATAACAATCTTAAATAAAAACTCTGAGGAAATCATTGGCTTCGACACTGGTCCAGGCAATACTTTGCTAGATGCATGGATCAGAGAGAAACTTAATAAACCTTTTGACAAGAATGGTCAATGGGCCAAGCAAGGAATTATAAATAAAGCACTCCTTGATTCAATGATGTCCGATCCATACTTTGATCTCGCGCCCCCAAAAAGCACAGGCACTGAGTATTTTAATTTAAACTGGCTCAATCGCTTTATAGAACCAAAAAACATAACAGAAGTTGATATTCAAAAAACACTGACTGTCTTTACATCCGAATCAATAGCTCAAGCTATTGAAAGGTTCAATCCTAATACTGAAGAAATAATCTTATGTGGAGGTGGGGTAAAAAATATTAGTCTGTACAAAGAAATCACGAATCGATTACCGAAGATAAAAATCAGTCAAACTAACGATTATGGAATTGACTCAGATTATCTCGAGGCTTCTGCCTTTGCTTACCTTGCAAAGCTGACAATCTCAAAGAAAACCGGTAACGTTAAATCAGTAACTGGTTCAAAAAACCAAGTCATTCTTGGAGGAATCTATTCGGCCTAATTATTGATTTATGCGGTAAAAGATGAACCGCAACCACACGTCGTTTTAGCATTTGGATTCCGAATAACAAACTGAGCACCCTGCAAGTCTTCCTTGTAATCAATTTCTGCGCCCATTAAATACTGGATACTCATTGGATCAACCAGAAGAGTCACCCCAAGATTTTGAATTTGGCTGTCGCCTTCCTCGATATTTTCATCAAAGGTAAACCCATATTGAAAGCCAGAGCAGCCTCCCCCTGAAATAAATACTCGCAGCTTCAACGCATCATTATTTTCTTCTTTTATAAGTTCAGAAACCTTATTTGCCGCTGAGTCTGTAAACACAAGCGATGGCGGTATCTGTTCATTGCCAATTGTTGTAATATCTGATTGATTCATTATATCTACTATTTATACAAAGATTTTATTATAAGTAATGTTTTACAATACAAAAAGCTTTATTAAGATAAATTAAATCAAGATAATTAAACTATGCAATTGGTATCACTCTATCTCTGGTCTAAAGCGCTGCATATAATTTTCATGGTGACATGGTTTGCAGGGTTATTTTATTTACCGCGTTTATTCATCTACCACACCGAAGCAGAAGACAAATTAAGTCGTGATCGATTCCTTTTGATGGAAAAAAGACTGTTTGCAATCATGACAATTGGTGCAGCCTTAACTTTTGTATTTGGAATAGCCTTAATATTTATAAATCGCGGCCTAGAGCATCAAATGTGGTTTCAATTAAAACTTTTACTAATCGTTGGTTTGATCTTTTTTCATATAAAATGCTGGAAATGGATAGAAAAACTCAAGAACGGTTACCAGAGTAAAGAAACAAAATTTTTAAGAATATTTAATGAAATCCCAGTATTTTTCCTAGTAATTATTGTTTTACTTGCAATTCTTAAGCCGATTTAAGTTTCTTTCGTTCTCTCACAATCTTCTTGCCAATGCTTTGGCCACCATTTAGGTCTTCTGGGTGCTTTCTTCTCAAACAATACTGAACGAAATTCAAGGAGTGCTGAATTGTATACCTGTCTTTTAAAAAAAATCACCTTACTCACAGGATGCCAATATGAAACCCACTTCCAATGATCAAACTCAGGATCATCGGCTTGCTCCAATGAGATTTCCGATTCATCTGAAATTAAATCAAGTAAATACCACTTTTGTTTTTGTCCTATGCAATATCGTTTTGAGTCTTTTCTAATATACTGTTCTGGTAAACGGTATTTTAACCAATCAGAAGTTTCGGCAAGAATCTTTACGTTACTTGCCTTTAATCCTATCTCTTCATTTAACTCTCTGTACATCGCTTCTTTTGGGGTTTCATTGCAATGTATTCCTCCCTGAGGAAATTGCCACCCTCTATTTCGTCTTCTACTCGCTAGCAATAAAAAGCGGTCAGGATTACATACTATTATCCCTACATTACTTCTAAAACCATCTGAATCAATATCATCTTTGCTCATAAATTAAATATAACAAAATTAATTTAAACATTTTATATAGATTGCCTTTTACTATTGCGCAACAAACCTTATCCTATGTGAATATTCCTTTTAACCTAAAACTTATGAACTCTAATCAAATAATTTTTATTGGGCTAATATTACTCTCGTTAACAGTTGTATTAATTGGTATTTCATCTGGCAGTGCTAATATTCAAATATCAGAATTATGGTTATCCATAACATCAGAAACCCCAACCAAATTTGACACCGTAATATTTGAATTAAGATTGCCTAGAGTATTCACTGCTTTTGCGGTAGGTGGCTTACTTGCTGTATCAGGTGTTTTGATGCAAGTGCTCCTTAGAAATCCACTCGCAGAACCATATATCTTAGGTAGTTCAGGTGGTGCAGCAGTGGCTGCATTATTAGCAATGAGTTATGGTCTAGGTTCTTTGTGGATAGATGCAGCAGCTTTTACTGGAGCATTATTTGCCACCTTTCTAGTATTTGGTATAGCAACCAGTAGCGGTAACTGGGGACCAAGCAGATTATTATTAACTGGTGTAGTTTTGGCTTCTGGATTTAGCGCAATCACGACATTAATATTGGCATTAAGCTCTGAACAAACTGTGCGAGGAATGTTATTCTGGATGATGGGAGATCTAAGTTTCGCCTACTCACCAACACACTTACTTTGGTTGCTATTTGGCATCACGTTAATTTCAAGTATTCTTTCTCGGTATCTGGATATCCTCTCAAGAGGGGAAATACAGGCATCAATACTTGGAGTGAGAATACATTTATTTAGGTTGACAATATTCACTCTAACTGCAATGGCGACAGCACTATCAGTAACGGCTGTTGGTGTCATCGGTTTCGTCGGACTTGTTGTGCCACATACAGTTAGATTGATTACAGGAAGTAAGCATAAAATTGTTATACCGGCGTCAGCACTTGCCGGTGGATCATTATTAGTTTTATCCGATACACTCGCAAGGACAATTCTTGCGCCACGTCAATTGCCAGTAGGTGCCCTAACTGCAATTATTGGTGTACCTCTTTTTATAATTTTAATGAGAAAAAGTTTAAATAATAGATAGTGCTATCCCGCTTATGAGCGACTATCAAGATATTCCTTACCTTTCTCCATCAACTCTATAAATCCTTGTTGGTCATTATCCATTACAATTTCCCTTATTAGAGAAGCCGAAGTGCATAATGCATCTAACGGTTCTATGCCGTACTCATTTAATCTCTGAATCTCAAAATAAAGTTCAGGGCTATCAGAAGCCACTACTTCCGAAACAAGCAATTGTGCATCAAAAGTCGTGGACGAAAGTTTAGCCAATTCTGGTGCCGCTTCACCGCTGCCAGAAAGCGCCGTAAAAAAAACAATATTTAATGCGTGAGATAATCCAAGAACATAAGCTATTAAACGATCATGATTGTCTATATTCATGTCTAATGATTTAACCATAGTGGAAGAAAATAACTCTTTTGCCTTATTCGTTGCTTCTTGATTGCCTACATCCACAAAAATCAAATGTCTCCCAGAAAGAAGTTCTGTCTCAGGACCAAACATAGGATGCAATGAAGTAACCATACACCCTTCATCAGCCAAAGCTTGCAGCCCATTCCTAAGAGGTGTTTTTAGTGAACCAATATCAAAAATTAAACCCTGTGGTTTCTTTTTTGCTAGAGCAAGAAGAATATTGGCTGATACTTCTATTGGTGTTGCAATAATAACCACATCATAATCCATGCCAGCATCACGCCAATTTGAAAAACACAATTCACCATCTTCAACATTATTATCCGCAACATATGTAGCGAAACCTTGGGAATTAAAAAAATCTACAAACCATCGGCCCATCCTTCCTGCGCCGCCAATGACAAGCACTTTTCTGCCATCACCTTTCCCTTCAGCGACAACTCGATCTTTTTCCTGATTCGTGAGTGACGAACGTATCAAGATACGTAAGATTTCTTCGGCAAGACTTGGTTCAATGCCGACTTCATGAGCATGCTCCTTAGCCATGGTTAGGACAGCACTTTCCCTTTCATAGTCTCGTGTTGCACGTCCTACCTGTTGCTTGTATTGACCAATTTCTTGAACAATACCTTGACGCTCCCCAATAATCTCAATCAGTTTCTTATCTAATCCGGTTAATCGTTTTCTTAATTCATTAAGACCCATCGTTATATTACCTATTCTGTATATCGTTCAATCAATCTTTATTATCTTGTTTGGAATAATAAAGGAAGTTTTTATAAAATATAATACGCATTTTTCTCATGATTTATGAGAATATAAAAAGATACTATCGAATATTTGAAGGAAAATAAAAATGAAAACACGCGCTGCTGTTGCTTGGGAAGCTGGAAAACCACTAGAAATTGAAGAGATTGAACTTGCGGGGCCTAAAAAAGGTGAGGTGCTTATAAAAAATATTGCCACTGGTGTCTGTCATACGGATGCATTCACTTTATCTGGAGAAGATCCTGAAGGTATCTTTCCTGCAATACTAGGTCATGAGGGTGGAGCTATTGTGATGGAAACAGGTGAAGGTGTCACCAGTATAGAAGTCGGAGATCACGTTATCCCTCTTTACACTCCTGAGTGCGGTAAATGTAATTTTTGTGAGTCTAACAAAACTAATCTGTGTCAAGCAATAAGAGTTACTCAAGGTCAAGGCATTATGCCGGATGGAACATCAAGATTTTCTAAAGATGGCTCAACAATCTACCATTACATGGGAACCTCAACGTTCAGTGAATACAGTGTCCTCCCAGAAATTTCACTTGCAAAAATAAGTAAGAATGCACCCCTTGAAAAAGTTTGCTTGCTTGGCTGTGGTATCACAACTGGGATTGGTGCAGTTATAAATACTGCAAAAGTCGAAGCAGGATCAACGGTTGCTGTTTTTGGTTTAGGTGGAGTTGGACTGAGTGTTATCCAAGGCGCGACCATGGCAAAAGCAAGTCGAATACTTGCTATTGACATCAACCCAGATAAATTTGAATTAGCAAAAAATATGGGAGCAACAGACGTCATCAACCCAAAAGATAGCAGTACCTCAATCCAAGAAGTAATTGTTGAGATGACCAACGGAGGCGTAGATTACTCTTTTGAATGTGTAGGCAATACAAATCTAATGAGAGCTGCACTGGAGTGCTGCCATAAAGGATGGGGTGAATCTACAATTGTTGGTGTCGCTGGCGCTGGACAAGAAATTGCAACTCGGCCATTTCAACTTGTTACTGGTCGAGTATGGCGCGGCACCGCATTTGGTGGCTGTAAAGGAAAGACCCAGCTTCCGGGTATGGTTGACCAATATATGAACGGCGACATCAAAGTGGATGAATTCATAACTCACACCATGCCACTTGAAGAAATAAATCATGCATTTGATTTGATGCATGAAGGCAAAAGCATCCGATCAGTTATTCATTTTTAATGCTTTCCTGAGAAAGCCCACAACCATGAATAAAAAAGTCTTACCAAAAGTTCTTCCAAATAACCCCATGCATATAGCTAAGGCTTGGTTTGATGAAGCATGTGAAAACAGATTGCAACCGAACCCCAATGCTATGACATTAGCCACAATCAATAAAAATAGCTCTCCTTCAGCAAGAATAGTATTGTGCAAATCCTTTGTGCCTGACCCTGGCTATATACTCTTATTTACCAATTACGAATCCGACAAAGGGCAAGAAATTAAGAATAACGCAAATTCATCAATTGTTTTTCATTGGGATCACACAGGACAACAAATCCGTATCAAAGGGATATCAATTCTATCTTCGACTGAAGAAAGTGATGCTTATTTTGCTTCTAGAAACATAGGAAGCCAATTGAGTGCTTGGGGGAGTAATCAGAGTCAACCGATCTCTTCAAGAGAAGCGTTGATTGAACAAATGCAAAAGAAAGCTCACGAATATGGTATTGATATCAAAAAAGGAGATATTGATGGCGATCAAAAAACTACATCTCCGATTTCTAGACCTCCTCACTGGGGCGGTATCCGAATCTGGGCATCAGACATAGAACTCTGGATACATGGAGAAGATAGAATCCATGATAGGGCATTATGGAAAAGAAAATTAACACCAGAAGATAATAGTTTTTCTCCATCTGAATGGATCGGAACGAGACTTCAACCATAACAAGATAACAGTTCAAATACATTCACATGTAAATTTGTTAACTCTTTAATTATCACTCTTTATGAATAATTCCATCCAATCAATTGAACTCAAGAATGTCGATATATCAATACCAGATCGAATTCTTGTTGAGAACTTAAACATTAGCCTAAGGTCAAAGGAATTCATTGCGATCCTCGGTCAAAACGGTTGTGGAAAATCACTTACATTACATACTATCGCAGGACTAAGGAAACCTTCTTCAGGGAAAATTATCCTGGAAGGTGATGAAATGAAAGACTTAACAAGAAAAGAAATAGCGAAGAAATTAGGTCTTCTTACTCAAGATTCAGACGATGTATTTCCGTCAACTGTTTTCGATAGTGTTTTGATTGGTCGCCACCCTCATATTGGTATATTTAATAATGAGTCTAACGAAGATGTGCAAATAGCAAAAAAAGCTTTAGATCAGGTAGGTTTATATGAATTAAGGCATCGTGAAGTCAATTCTTTATCCGGTGGCGAAAGACGACGTCTTAGTATTGCTCAGATAATTGCTCAAGACCCTAATATATATTTACTGGATGAACCAACTAACCATCTTGATCCGTTACATCAACTGCAAATACTCAATATTTTCCATACCGTAATTAAGAAAAAATGCACAATCATTGCAACTATGCATGACGTTAATCTAATTTATCGGTTTGCAGATCGTTGTTTACTAATTTTTGATAATCACAATTGGTTGATGGGAGACAAAAAAGATGTTCTAACCGAAGAAAATCTTTCTGAGCTATATAAGATAAAGATACAAAAGAACCAAATAGACCAGCAAATATTTTTTACCGTAAATTAAGGCTCGATTATGCTTTGTGCTTAACTAAATGTTTTTGCAAACTAGCATGTAATTGTGGATTTGCAGCCAACACTGATCGAGTCTCCAAGCAAGGGGTATTCCCATCAAGATCTGTAAATAATCCACCTGCCTCATTAATAATTATCGATAAGGCAGCAATATCTAAGATATTTACATCCGACTCAATCACTGCATCAATCTTACCTGCAGCCAATAAATGATAATGATAAAAATCGCCATACCCTCGAATACGATCTACAGTGGAGATGATTTTACCTAGATCAATCCATCCTCGAGATGAGGCGAGTGACTTTAAATTTCCGGTAGATAGAGTAGCAGAATCAAGTTGATTGATGTCACTGACTGTAAGTTGCTTGTTAGCCATCCAAGCGCCTTTCCCTGTTTCCGCATAAACCAATTCATTGAATATTGGTGCATTTGATACACCTAAAATGATTTCACCTTTGTTCATTAATGCAATTTGAGTTGAAAAGAAAGGATACCCTCTGACAAAACTCTTGGTTCCGTCAATAGGGTCAACTAACCATAAAAAATCTGCTTCTGTATTTTCTCGGGGAGTTTCTTCTCCGTAAAAACCATGCGCCGGAAAGTTCTCAAGGATAATATTCTTTATTATATGCTCAGCCTTAACGTCGACTTCAGTAACCGGAGTCTGATCTTCTTTGATAGTCACCTTAAAACCACTAGAATAATATTTATTTATAATTCTTGAGGCTGATTGAGCTGCCTCAATAGCTACTCTCAACTCTTTAGAAAAATTTTCTGTTATCTCAATATTCAAAGTAAAACCTCACGAAAATTATACAACTATCGCCATTGCATACAAGAGAAAAAAGTCGGTTGACAATCTATAAAATCAATCATAAAGTTGCGAAGTGTTTAGTAAATCTGGAAAGGCATTTTTCTAGGTTAACGGGAATTCAGTGATTGTTTTAAATAAATTCTGAAGCTGCCCCCGCAACGGTGATCGAGTTAACTCTTAACCCCTCTCATAAGAGAGAGCCACTGCGAAAATTATGGCCAACATAATAAATTCGTGGGAAGGCGTTAAGAAGCGGATGTTTCCACTCGTAAGCCCGGAGACCGGCTAAATACCATAAGAAATGACGCGGAGGGTGTCTGAATATTTGATGAACACAAACATCAAATCAATCATAGGCTAAACTCCTTTAAATAAGCGTTAATTATTTCATAGTATGCGGGGAAGCATACAAAGGGAGCTATGATGTGAAAATATTAAAAAGATTTCTTGTTGTAATAGCGCTAGCAATAATTGCACCAATTTCAGCAATTGCCGAAAGCATCGAAACAATCATTGTGACCGCAACACGTTCTAGTATTCCTACAAAAAATGCAACAGTACCCGTCACCATTATTGATCGCGAACAAATAGAACTATCATTAGCCAAAGATCTATCACAAATTCTACGCTTTGAAGCAGGCTTGGATATAGGTCGAAATGGTGGGCCAGGACAAGCTACCTCTTTATTTCTTCGTGGAACTGAAAGTAACCATACTTTAGTTCTTGTGGATGGAGTGCGGATCAATCCAGGCACCATCGGTGGTGCAGCATTCCAAAACATCAATCCGAAGATAATCGAACGAATTGAAATTGTAAAAGGAGCAAGATCAGCGCTTTATGGTACCGACGCTATTGGTGGTGTTATTAATATTATTACAAAAAAAGTAAATTCAGATTTCATTAATACCAGTATTGGCTTTGGCTCTTATGACAATAAAACTGCCTTTTTTGAGATGGGTTATAACAATAAAATAACCGAGTTTGGTGTAACAGTTAATTCAAACAAAACAGATGGCTATCAGATTCGATCAGACAGTGATATTAAAAGGGGTTATGAGAATTTGACCTCAAACTTCTACATCAAAAGAAACATTCAAGACAATGAACTAACTCTAAGGCACTTTCGAACCAATGGTAAAATCGAATATCTTGATTTCATGTTGTCGCCACTTGATCAAGATTTTATCAATGAAAGCTTAGCGATCGAATTCAACAGCAATTCAGATAGCCAAATTAATAGTAAAATACTTATCAGCTCTATCAAAGATGATATAAAGCAGAATCAATCTACGGATTATGTTTATTCAAAACGAAATGTGTTTGATGGACAAGTTACCTACAATACTGAATATCACAATATTATTGCTGGATTGTATGTAAGCGATGAGGAAGCATCCAGTTATGCATGGGGCTCTGGTTTTAATGAAGACACCAGATCAAATGCCATTTTTCTGCAGGACAGTATCAGCGAAGGAAAGCACCGTGTATTTATAGCAGCACGCTATATTGATCATGTAACTTTTGGTAATGAAATGTTATGGAATGCTGAATACGGATTCGATATAAATGATCGTATTGCTATCAATGGCTCGACAGGTCATGCTTATAGAGCTCCTGATGCAACAGATCGTTATGGTTACGGAGGAAATATTCATTTACTTCCTGAGATATCCGATGATATTCAGCTGAATGTTGAATACAGAATCGATAGTAATACTTCATATCGACTAGAGCTATTCAACACCAAGATCAACAACCTAATTGAATACGATTACTATTCCGACAAAATGCTAAATATTGGAAAAGCATCTATGCGAGGTATGCAAATTGGCTACAAATTGAATCATGAGAAATATTCAATTCGAGCCGACTATATCAATCAAAGAGCAAAGAATGATATTGATAAAAACGATCTCCTAAGGCGACCCAAGCAAAGTATTACAATTAATATTGCACGAGAACTTAATCAACATCGCTTAGGACTATCAATTCTGGCAAGTGAAAAACGTAAAGACTTTGGCGTTATACTGCCAGGTTATGCCATAGTAAACTTAACAGGGCAATTTACAATCAGTCAAAATACAACTATAAATGCACAAATAGAAAATTTATTAAACAAAAAATATGAAACAGCCGAAAATTACAAGATGCAAGGTCGAAGTGTATTTTTTGATATCACGCATAATTGGCAATAAAAAATAATTATGGGGAAAAGATTAAGTAAAATCTATACCAAAACTGGTGATGATGGCACAACCGGATTGGGTGATGGAAAACGAGTTTACAAAGATGCATCTCGCGTTGAAGCATATGGGACAATTGATGAGGCCAACAGTGCAATTGGGGTCATCCTCTCAAATTCCATCCAAAAAAAGGGATTAAGAGACTGCCTAATAAATATACAGCACGATCTATTTGAAATAGGAAGTGAGCTCTGTATACCAAACCACAAAACCATTGACAAAGATTTTATAAAAAAACTAGAAAAAGAATTAGATGAATTCAATAAAAACTTACCGCCATTAAAAGAATTTATCCTTCCTGGAGGTGGCAAAGCTGCCGCCGCATGTCATCTTGCTAGAACAATCGTGCGGCGCGCGGAAAGACGAGTGTTAACTCTAAGAAAAACAGAAGTTGTTAGAGATGAAATATTGCAATACCTAAATCGACTTTCGGATCTACTTTTTGTTTTCGCAAGAATTATGGCTCGCGATGAAAATGGTAAGGAAGTATTATGGAATCGCAACCCCGAGAAAAAATAAGATTTATTTCTCCATCGCACTAGATCGATTAATTCTACCCTGAGCTAATATTTTACATATTTCCTCGGTCGCTCTTAATATCCTCGTTGTAGGCCTCTCTAATTGATCCGCATTAATGTAAAACAAATTATCTAATTTTTTGGCTGTAATCTGAGGCCATCTATTCCATTGTTCAAATTTATTCTGATCCAATTTCTCTGAACTGGTCAAGATAATTTCTGGATCTCTTGAAATGACTGATTCTATTGATACAGATGGTGCAAGTAGTGATAAATCTCTAAAAATATTGACGCCACCGCAAAGATCAATCACCTCACTGATGTAATGAATATTCCCGACCGTAAACAAAGGTCTCTCGTCAATTTGAAAAAAAACACGTATGTCCTCACGAGCTTGATGATTAACCCTCAAGGTCTCTAGATCTTCAAGATATTTATTTGTAAGTAGATTAGCTTTATCAACTTTACCAGTAATCTCTCCTAATATTCTCAATGCTGTAGATATATCTTCAAGATTGTTGGATTTTATAACCTCAACTCGATAACCCATATTCATTAATTCGTCGACAACTCTTTTTGGGGTTCCACCTTCCCAGGCCAAAATGATATCAGGCTGAAGTATCGATAATTGTTCTAGATCTAGAAGAAAAGCATCTCCAATCCTTGGTAGTTTTTTGGCTTCTTCAGGGTAATCGGTGTAGGCACTGACACCAACCAAATGCTCATCAGCATCTAGATTAAATATCATCTCTGCTAAATGAGGAGAAAGAGTAACAATTTTAATTCCTTGAGTCTCTCCGCCACTAATCGTGTTATTTGTATCGGCATGATTGCATCCCGCTAAACTCAAAAGTATCAAAAAAAATTTAATATTGACTAATAACTCTGTATTCGACTTCGTCATAAAGAACCTTTATATAAAAGCTCATAAAACTTTACCCAATCAAATGCAGGCCCAGGATCTGTTTTTCGAATCGGTGCGATATCACTATGTGCAACTATCTTTCTTGCATTCAGATCAGGATAAAAATCAAACAAACATTTAATGATTTTCACTAAGCATTTATATTGAGAATCTGAATAATTAATATCATCTTGCCCTTCAAGCTCAATACCAATCGAAAAATCATTGCATTTCATCTTGCCTTGAAAAGAAGATTCCCCAGCGTGCCATGCTCTTCTATCAAATGGAACAAACTGTAATGTTTTTCCATCTCTATCAATCAATAAATGCGATGAAACTTTTAAATCCCTAATTTCCTGGAAAAATTTATGCTTGGCTTCATCCAGTTTATTTAAAAAGAAATCTTTTATATCTTCGCCACCGAATTGACCGGGAGGCAAGCTAATTCCATGAATGACAATAATTTCAGGCTTTGACCCTTTTGGACGATTGTCCTGATTTGGCGAAGCAACATACTTGACTTTGGAGAGCAAAAATTTTTCCGAATCAATCTGATATGACTTGGTTCGTTTTGTATGTAATTTTTTCATTTCTGTGTAAATGATATAATAGTTTTATTTGCTGTGTCTTCAGAATACATTGATTCAGTAAAATACCATCGAATCTCTTGTTTTATTAAAATAACACTATGTTAAAACATCGTTTATATATTGATCATCAAATAACTCCAAATATTGAGTTCAGTCTAACTGAATCAAAAGCTCATTATGTAAAACATGTTTTAAGACTGAAAGTAAATAGCTCAATAATAATTTTTGATGGCAGCGGCCATGAATATAAAGCAATAATCACAAAGATCATAAAAAATGAAATCGCAATTCTACCAAGTCAATCTATATATAAGGAAAGTACTCCGTTTCGGAAAATACGAATTGGTCAATGCATAATAAAGAAAGATAAGATGGATCTTTTGCTACAAAAAGCCACAGAATTAGGAGTAAATGATATCTCTCCATTGCTGTCTGAATTTTCAGTCATTAAGCTAGAAAGTGATAGAGTCAAAAACAAGACGTTACATTGGGAGAAGATCATACAAAGTTCCTGCGAACAAAGTAAGCGAAATTATGTCCCAACAATAAATAACCCTGAAACTATTGAAACCTTCATAAAAAAAACTTCGAAAAATAATTGTCGAATAATTCTAAACCCAAAAGCCTCAAAGAGCATCAATGAAATCAATCCAAATGAAAAGCAAATAGATATATTAATCGGCCCTGAAGGTGGATTCACCGACAGTGAAGTAGAATATGCATATGAGAAAGGATTTATTGGGTTATCACTTGGATCCAGAATCCTCAGATCAGAAACAGCTGCAATAGCTGCTATCGCAATCATACAATCCCAATGGGGAGACATGAAAGCTGACTTCACACACAAGACACGTTAGGATTGAATTAGAAAAACATCATGGATCGAAATTATGAATGAAAAGAAAATTAAATTGGGAATAGTGATGGATCCGATAGAAACCATCGACCCAAAAAAAGACAGTTCTCTGGCGATGCTTCTAGAGGCAAAAAAGAGAAATTATGAAATTTACTATATGCAACAGCAGGACCTTAAATTAATCGAAGGTCAGGCTTTAGCAGATGCACGCATCATTGATGTTTTTGACAACAATAAAGAATGGTTTAAAGCTTCAAAAGAACTTGAGCTCAACTTAAAAGAGCTGAATGTAATCCTAATGAGAAAAGATCCACCATTCGACATGGAATTTATTTATACAACATACATATTAGATAAAGCAGAACAACAAGGCGTCTTAGTAGTCAATAAACCCAGCGCGCTAAGAGATATGAATGAGAAAGTCTATACATCATGGTTTCCAGAATGCACGCCCCCAACATTAATCACTCGATCGATGAAGGGAATGAAATCGTTCCTTAAAAAGTACAAGAAATTGGTCATCAAACCATTAGATGGAATGGGAGGAAAATCCATATTTGTATTAAATGAATCCGACAAAAATACCAATGTAATTCTAGAAACCCTAACAGATCATGGAACACGCTATGCAATGTCACAATTATATATCCCTGAAATAACAAAAGGCGATAAACGAATTCTTTTGATTGATGGCAAACCAATACCCCATGCATTAGCAAGAATACCCCCCGAAGATGACAATCGAGGTAATCTTGTAATGGGCGCCAAAGGAGAAGGTAGAGATTTAACAGAAAGAGATGAAATGATTTGCGAGTCAATCGGAGAAACACTAAGAAATAAAGGAGTTTTGTTTTGTGGTATCGATGTAATTGGTGATTATTTAACAGAAATTAATTCAACGAGCCCCACAGGCATAAAAGAACTAGATCGCATTTTTGATATCAATATTGCCGGTGTTTTATTTGATGCTATAGAAAAAAAATTAAACACCAATTAAGTATGAAAACACATCATAATGTGATTATCGCTTTCGATTTTGGTCAACGAAGAATTGGATGCGCTGTGGGTCAAGATATGACTGAAACAGCTAATCCACTTGGTACAGCGAAAAATTCGAATAGTGGTCCTGATTGGCATCGAATAGGAGAATGGATTAAGGAATGGAAACCATCGACATTAGTCGTCGGAATACCAAATCATGCCGATGGCTCTAAATCAACCATTGCTTATGATATTGAAGCGTTTATTAGAGCATTAAATGATTTTGATATACCGATTGAAACCATAGATGAAAGCGAAACTTCAATCGAAGCTAAAGAAATTCTTAAGAAGGGACGTCAAATGGGCATAAAAAAGAAAATAAAGAAAGAAATGATAGATGCCCAAGCCGCAACATTAATCGCAGAAAGATGGCTTAACAAAAATAGTTAAATTAAAATCATAAACAAAGTAGAATAAGCACCGAGTACTCATAATCAGGTATAAGGAATGCATACTGATTCGAAGAATGAATCGCAATTACAACTTTCCCCAGACGGAAAACTTCGACATTTGCTGACACTAAAAGATCTGGGAAAAGATATTATTCAAGATATCCTCCAACAAGCAGAGAAATTTTCACAATCAAAATCAATATCCGATAATCAGAAAAAAATCACCCAAGACTGTACTATTGCCAATCTATTTTTTGAGCCAAGCACTCGAACTCGAGGTTCATTCGAAATGGCTTCAAAATACCTTCACAGTAATACCATTAATATTGATATAAGAAATTCATCCGAAAAGAAAGGTGAAACCCTTCTTGATACCGCAAAAACGATAAAATCACTGGGGGCCAATGCTTTGGTGATAAGGCACAGTAATATTGGTGTTCACAAAAGAATCACAGAGAAAATTGGCAACGAGTGCATCATCATCAATGCTGGCGAAGGGCATGTATCTCACCCTACACAAGGATTGCTTGACTTGCTTACAATAAATCAAGCAAAAGGAAAGCTTGAGGGTTTAATCATAGCCATTGTTGGCGATATATCACATTCAAGAGTGGCTCAATCTGCTGCGCAAGGACTGACCACAATGGGTGCACAGGAGATCAGGCTGGTATCACCAAAAGAATTCACCCCAACAGAAAAACTTACATCCATATCCACGTATTTTAACGACCTGAATGAAGGAATAGAAAATGCTGATGTAATAATGGCTCTTAGAATTCAACACGAGAGAATAAAAGATACAGAAAATACACAAAATCTTAATGATTATTTTAAAAACTATGGCATTACTCATGAAAGAATAAAATTGGCTGCGCCGGATGCGATTATAATGCATCCAGGCCCAATGAATCGTGATGTTGAAATCGAGTCATCCTTAGCCGACAGTCATCAATCAGTTATTTTAAAACAAGTTGCCAACGGCGTTGCTGTTCGAATGGCTGTGCTTCTTGAGTTACTTAATAACCAGAAAAACACATGAAAAACGCTCAGCATGAACATCGAGATAAAATCTTTATTGAAGACTCGAAGATTGAATCCATAACAACTTTCCCAAACAATCAATTTATAATGAGATTGCATTCACCAAAATGTGCAAATGCGGCTTTGCCTGGAAGTTTTATTCATATCCAATGTGACCAAGATATCCTGATGCGAAGACCCCTATCAATAATGAGAGCAAACGCAAAACACGGATGGGTTGAGATTCTTTTTAAGATTGTCGGCAGAGGATTAGACGCATTAAGTAAAAGGAAGGTTGGTGACCTCGTCAGTTCAATAGGGCCTATTGGTAATGGATTTATACCTTCAAAAAAGAGACCGGAAACACTCCTTATTGGTGGTGGAGTTGGTATTCCTCCAATAATATTTCTTGCCGAAACACTCAAAGGAAAAGAAAAATGGAGCCCTTTCGTCATAATGGGATCGGAAATCCCCTTCCCTTTCGAAGTCACAAAGAGAAAGAAAAATGTATCTTGGTTAGAAAAAGAAATAAATGGAACAATGCCACTATTGGAAGAGTGGAAAATACCTGGAATCCTTTGCAGTCTGAATAATATTAATGGCTCTTACAGAGGTTATGTAACGGATGCCGCCGATCAATACCTTGATTCAATCAGTCAAAATCAACTTAATAGAATTGAAATTTTCTCATGTGGTCCAACAAAAATGCTTGAAGCAGTCGCTCTACTGGCAAGAAAATATAAGCTTCCTTGCCAAGTCTCATTGGAAGAATATATGGCGTGCGCTGTTGGAGGTTGTGCCGGTTGTACCGTACCCATAAAAACAAAAGACGGTATCTCTATGCAAAGAGTTTGTGTGGATGGACCGGTTTTTGAAGCAACACATGTATTCTAAAGATACGGAAATTTTAATAAACTTTAATCTTATTATCTCTAAAAAATCACTATGAGTATGATTGAAAAAAACTATTACCACATTAAACATTCCATTAAAGATGCTGCCGATGAATATCATAGAGATACTAATGATATTTTGTTACTAGCTGTAAGCAAAAAACAGTCAATGAAATCAATAATCGAGGCGCATGCTTTAGGGCAGAATGATTTTGGTGAAAACTTTGTTCAAGAAGGTATAGAAAAAATTAATGCATTGAAGAGCGATAAGATTTGCTGGCATTTTATTGGGCATTTACAGAGCAACAAAACTCGAAAAATTAGTGAAAATTTTAGCTGGGTACACACGGTCGACAGATTAAAGATTGCTGAAAGATTAAGTGCCCAAAGACCAACTTACGCTAAAGATCTGAATGTATGCGTGCAAATAAATATAGATCAAGAAGAAGAAAAATCGGGTGCAAAATTAGAAAAGCTGTCGGAACTTTGCCAGGCAATCAGTGATCTTCCTAAATTAAGACTTAGAGGTTTGATGTGTATCCCAAAAATACATAATGAACATGAAATACAAAGACGGTCTTTCGCAAAACTTAAAGATCAGCTTGAATCACTTAATAAGAGTAACCTTAACCTGGATACATTATCAATGGGCATGACTAATGATTTCAGAGCTGCCATACAAGAAGGATCAACAATTATTCGCATAGGAACTGCACTTTTTGGTCCTCGATGATATATATTAGAGCCTTACGGAGAATATTATGATTGATCATAAAATCGCATTCATAGGTGGCGGAAATATGGCAAAAGCCATAGCCGGAGGTTTATTGAGAGGTGGCATGCATGCGACTAATATATCCATATCTGAACCAAAAAGTGAACAATGTGATTTGCTTAGAAAGGAGCTTTATGGAGTCTATGTAACAACTGAAAACCAGAAAGTAACCGAAGAAGCAGAAATTATCTTATTTGCAGTTAAGCCTCAAATACTAAAATCAGTATGCGAAGAGCTTAAAGAGAGTATTCAAAAAACAAAACCACTTATTATTTCTATTGCTGCAGGTCCCAATATAAATGATATAGATCAATGGCTGGGAAACAACATGAGTATTGTAAGGGTTATGCCCAATCAACCCGCAATGATCGATCAAGGAATTTCGGCAATGTTTGCAAACAATCTTACCAAACCTCAACATCGAATTTTGGCAGAACAGATAATGTCTGCCGTAGGTAAGGCAATATGGCTTAATGATGAAAATCACATGGATGCAGTTACGGCTGTTTCAGGGACTGGACCGGCATATTTCTATTTGTTAATTGAAATTATGATTGAAGCAGCAATAAATAATGGTATAGATCCTGAAGTTGCCAGAACCTTGGCTGTTGAAACTGCGAGAGGTGCTTCAGCATTATCTGCTGCAACTGAAGAAGAAATGAAAACCATGATCGAAAAAGTTAGCTCGCCTGGTGGCACTACAATGGCAGCCTTTGAATATTTAGAGGCAAAAGATGCGAAAAAAATATTTTCCAAAGCCATAGATGTGGCTAAAAAAAGAGCAAGTGAATTGGCCAAAGAAGCTAACTAATAAATTATGACAGGTGCCCTCTATTTCTTATGTGAAACTCTGGGTAATTTGGTGTTGCTGTTTTTTATCCTTAGATTCTGGTTACCATTATTCCGTGCTGATTTCCGAAATCCAATTTCACAAACTATACTAAGATTTACTTCACCATTAATCAATCAAGCCAGAAGATTCGCTCCATCAATTGGAAAATTAGATACAGCAACAATATTAATTACGTATACGTTGCAATATTTACTAATCTTAGTCTTAACTTTGATTTCACAAAAAGATGTCAGTAATACATTAATTCTAATTACCGCATTCTTTGAAATTGCATTAGCAAGTGCAGATCTTTTCTTTTTTGCGATTCTTATTAACGTGCTTCTTAGTTGGCTCGCACCATTTTCATACAGTCCATTGAAAAGCTTAGTTGAAAATATAACTGAACCTCTATTGAGACCTTATAGGAAAATGTTTAATCCGATAGGAGGTCTAGATTTCTCGCCCCTGCTTGCAATCATTGCAATCCAAGCCGTTACGATCTTCTTAAGAAACACTGCGCCTATGCATATATAACACAGAAAAAAGATACAATATGAAAAGAATTAAACTGGTATCAATATTACTAATAACTCTGTTATACGCATGCAACAGCGAGAAAAAAGAAATACCCCAAGCGCCAAATGCACAAAATAATGTTTTCCATGTCGGTGAATATGCGGTTTATCTCAACACAAATTACACAACAGATATCTCAAATGATATCGCAATAAAGTATGGGATAGAAAAGAGTGATAATAGAATTATGCTTAATGTTTCCATCCTGAATAATGAAAGTAAAAAGTCAGTAGAAGGTGCTATCACTATTAATGTAACAAATCTTTTGGGACAAAAAAAAGCAGTAAAAGAAATGAAGATTGTTGAGAATGATTCAGTTTCGTATGCCTTCTTTTCCGATATCTCAAACCAAGAAACTTTAATTTACAATTTAAGCATTTCCCCTGAACACAAATACAGTAAAAAAATTCAATACATAAACAAATTCTTTATTAATTGAGTTGGCGATTTCAATTGATTATTATTTCTAATATTTTATTATAGAGTTATTCTAAATTTCCAAATAGATAACTAAATTATCATTAGCAAAAAAGGTTATTAGACCAAGAAATGTCGGACAAAAAAGAAACAAAGAAACAGGCCACGAAGTCGGCAATATTCAGCCATATCGCTAATGAAACTGGTTTAACTAAAAAAGACATATCAGCAGTTTTTGACTCTCTTTCAAATCTAATCAAAAAGAATCTTAAAGGACGAAATGCACCTGGAATGTTTACGATTCCGAGCCTTATTAAAATTAAAGTTTCAAAAAGAGCTGCCACAAAAACAAGACAAGGTGTCAATCCTTTTTCAGGCAAAAAAATGACAATTAAAGGAAAACCTGCAAAGAAGGTTATTAAAGTCGCTGCCTTGAAACGCCTAAAAGATATGCTCTAAATTATGCCTTTGACCGACAAGATGGATCTAGCAAATTTCTTTCAGACAAGTCTCATGACTTTTGATTATGCACTAATCATTTCTTTCATCTTGATCCTGATATTACTTCTAAAATCACGCAGAACAGTAAGAAAAAAAAATACCCAACTAAGGAAAATAAGTCATAGTCATCTTAAGTTAAAGAATAGGGTTAATAGACTCTCAGCAAAGATCAAAATAAGTAAGACGTATAAGAGCAAAAAACAATCGAAAATTAACAAGACAAAAGACTCTATAAATAAAGAAGATTTTAAAGACACAAAATCATTAAAAAAAGAATTAAGCCAATGGAAAAGAAGAGTCCCTCCATTGATTAATCGATATAAAACATTGTCTTTAGAAAACAAAAAATTAAAAAATGAACTCAAAGATGCGCAACAGATTATTGCGCTCAGCGAAGTCATGAATACACCAGATAAAACCAAAACGGTCATTAGTCTAAATAATTACCGATCCCGAGATAATCTCCAGAAAATTCGAGGGGTTGGACCTTCTACTGAAAAGACTTTGAATAAACACGATATATTTCGTTATAACCAAATAGCAACCATTAGTGAATATGAGATCGAAGAAATTGCCAAAGAAATCAAAGGCCTAAAAAGTCAGATTCATCGAGAAAATTGGATAGGTCAAGCAGAGCTACTGATCAATCAGACTGTCTCTGAACCAGAAAAATCAAAATAAGTGAATAATAAATGCATTCCTTGTTTTTTAGTTTTATTTTAACTCGGCAGAACCAAATTTTAATGAAGCTGAATTAATACAATATCGTAAACCAGTTGGTTTGGGGCCATCCTTAAAGACGTGACCCAAATGGGAATCGCATTGACTGCATAGCACTTCAAGGCCCGCATAAGTGCCATCAGGTCTTTTATGTTTTTCATCCTCAGCTGTCTTAACACGATCATCAGCCAAGGTTAAAAAGAAACTTGGCCAACCGGTACCAGAATCAAATTTATGGTCAGAAGAAAAAAGCTCCGCATCACAACAAACACAGTTATATGTGCCTTTTCGATGTTCGTTTAGATATTCCCCTGTGAAAGGCATCTCCGTTCCTTTTCTTTGAGTGATGTGAAACTGCTCTTCGGAGAGCTTCTTCTTTAATTTACTTTTATCGATCGTCATAAGAGTTTATTTTTTATTAAAAATAACCTAGCTTTTTTTTACTTTCTTCTTCGCTGTCTTTTTCTTAGCTGTCTTTTTCTTAGCTGTCTTTTTCTTTTCTATAGAATTAAGCAGCAAATTATTCATTCTTTTTACGTATTCAGAAGGATCTTCAAGCTGTTCACCATCGGCAATCAAAGCATGGTCTAATATCGTATTTGATAATAAATTGAATATATCTTCATTATCAGTATTCGTTAACCTCTTGACCAAATCATGTTCTGCGTTAATCTCTAATAGGGGTTTTGTTTCAGGTAATTGCTGACCTGATGCTTCTAACATACGTCGCATCTGAAGAGGTAAATCTTGATCACCTGATACAACACAAGCAGCCGATTCAACCAATCTTTGACTTATATTAATAGAATCTACCCTATCATTTAAAGCCTTCTTCATTCTCTCGATAAGGTCTTTGTGCTTTTTGTTGACGCTCTCTTGATCCAATTCATCTTCTTTAGGTAAAGATATCTTACCCCTGCCTGCATCCTGAAAACTTTTTCCCTCATATTCAGATAGATGTTCTGCCATCCAAGGATCTATCCTATCTGTAAAGAACAACACTTCAATTCCATGTTTCTCAAGCTGCTCTAGATGTGGATTTGATTTTGCAGCGGAATAATTATCTGCCATAAGATAATATATTTTGTCTTGACTTTTCTTAGCGCTCTTTAGGTATTCATCGATAGATCTAGTCTGAGCCGCTGATTCTGTTTTGGTAGAAGAAAATCTAAGAAGCTTCATCAACTTATCACTATTCTTAGTTTCCTCAACAAAACCTTCTTTAAGAACCTGGCCAAATTCCTTCCATAGATTCTGATATTTTTCTTTTTCTTCTTTTGTTTCCTTAGATGCCAATTTACCCAACATATCAAGAACACGTTTCGTTAATGCCGCTTTAATTGCATCTGTCTCTGGGTTTTTTTGTAACAACTCACGCGATATATTCAACGGCAAATCCGAAGAATCAATCACTCCTTTTATAAAACGCAGATATAAAGGCAGAAACTGTTCTGCATTATCCATTATAAATACCCGCTTCACATATAATTTTAATCCTTTAGGGGCTTCACGATTCCATAAGTCAAATGGTGCGCGCGATGGAATATACAAAAGACTTGTGTATTCACGCTTCCCTTCCACTTTATTGTGACTCCATTTAACTGGATCTGAATAATCATGCGCAATATGCTTATAAAACTCCTTATATTCGTCATCACTCACTTTTGTTCTTGGTCTATTCCACAATGCTGTTGCAGAGTTAATAACTTTTGTTTCACTCTCCTTATCAACTGCATCAGTCAATTCAACCGGAAAAGCAATATGATCAGAATACTTTCGGATCAAATTCTCTAATCTCAATTTATCGGCAAATTCTGTTTCTGAAGATTTCAAGTCTAAGGTAATTTTAGTGCCCCGCTCATCACGCTCAATGTCTTCAATAGTAAAATCGCCTTGGCCTTTTGATTCCCATCTGCATGCTTTTGAATTCTTGGCACCAGCTCGTCGAGTTTCTACCGTTACTTTATCCGCCACAATAAATGCTGAATAAAAACCAACTCCAAATTGACCAATTAGTTGAGCATCTTTTTTTTCGTCACCAGTACGTTTACTCAAAAATTCTGCTGTACCAGATTTAGCAATGGTTCCTAAATTCTCTATCAATTCCTTTCGTGACATTCCAATACCATTGTCAATAATTGAGACAGTTTTATTCTTAGAATCAAAGGAAATGTTTATTTTTAGATCAGGCTGATTCTCCAAAAGATCTGCTTTAGCAAGAGATTCAAACCTTAATTTATCTGCTGCATCGGAAGCATTAGAGATCAATTCCCGCAGAAAGATCTCTTTATTGCTGTATAAAGAATGAATCATTAAGTGCAGCAATTGCTTAACTTCGGTTTGAAAACCCATCTTTTCTTTGGTTTTGTTTTTACTCACAATTTCTGCTCCTTAAAAAAATAAGATTATATTTCCTGTAACGATTTAAATATTACCCAACGATGGAGGCAATCGTTTAATTTTCAAGTATCTATTCATAATTATATTGTGTATTAAGTAGTCACAATAATTACGCATATTAATTATTTTTTAACTAAATTAAAAATATAATTAATTTAAGGTATGCTTAATTTATCATAACCCTATCCACACTATTTCTGATATTCGAATGACTCAAGAAAAACAAAAGCCGCTCTATTATTATCTTTCTCCGATAAATTGGCACATATGGTTAGCCTTCTTAATTCTAAGACTGAACAGTTTCCTTCCTCTAGACACTCAAATCAAAAATGGAAAATTTATTGGCCGTATTGGACATAAATTGCTTAAAAAAAGAAGAGCAATTACCCGAAGAAATATTAATCTGGCATTTCCTGATTTTTCAAAAAAAGAAAGAGATCAACTCACCTTGGAACACTTTGAAGCCATTGGTGCATCGTTCTCCGAACTGGGTTTAAGCAGATGGGGCTCAAGAAATACATTAATAAAGAATTCAACGTGGGAAGGTAAGGAATATTTGCAAGAAGCCATAGACAGCAAGCGCGGCATTATTCTCCTTAGTGCTCACTTCACAACTCTTGAAATCAGCGGCCGTATCTTAAATTATGGATTTCCTGAATTCAATGTTGTGTACAGAAAGAACCGCAATGAATTTATTAACGAAATACTTCAGTCATCAAGAAAGCGCTATGCCAGAAAAGCCATAGAGAAACGTGACATTAAAAGCATGATTCGTACCCTTCGAAACGGAGGTACAGTTTGGTATGCACCAGACCAGAGTTACAATAGAAAGCAATCCGAGGTAATACCATTTTTCAGTATACCCGCAATGACAAATACTGCGACCAGCACAATCGCTAAACTAGGAAATGCGTTAATACTGCCCTTTTTCCCTAGACGACTTGCTAATGGTAAATATGTATTAACATTTAAGCCTTTGATAAAAGATTTTCCGAGCAATGATGCCGTAAAAGACACCAAAAGATATGTCGAAATTTTAGAAAAGCAAATTCGTTTATGCCCTGAGCAGTATTACTGGATTCATAGAAAATACAAAAACCTCCCTAAAAATTACGAGAATTACTACGCCAATCTTGAGGAATGGATGTAGCTTTTCTTTAGGGCTTCCCAATCATCAGAACTAAAACTGACATTTGAGTTCTGATCTTTTACCTTCTGTATTGAACGTTTAAGGCGACTTAAATTAGAATTTTGCCATTTTCCAGGTTTAAGGATACGACTTTTATCAAAATCTAATAACCACATTTTTCTATCTTTGTCGATCTGGATATTGTGTGCATTAAGATCAGCATGACAAAGACCTACTCTATGGAAACTTTGGATATGGGCGCCGATCTTTGGCCAGAAATTCTCAAAATATTCACCTTCAATCATGTATCTTGCCAAAGATTTAACTTCTGGGATTTCCATAGTAAGTATGTTTGCCTTATAAAAAAAACCACTTTTTATATAATTTGCTGCAACCGGCATTGGTACAGGTAAATTCATTGCGTATAACTTCTTTAACAAATACCACTCAGAAAAAGATCGCGTCCTTTCTTCGTCTTTCCAAACATAGGAATCTTTCATAAATCGACGTATCATTCCACCACGATTATAGTGGCGCATTACAAATGTATGCTTTCCGTCACCCAAGAAATAAATTTCTCCACGACCGCCAATATCATTGGATATTAGTTTTACATCTGGCCATGAATGAGGTAAAAATAAATTCTCGGTGATATTCTTAATGATTGTATTGTCATAGAGAATTGCCCCATGGTCTGTCTTAAATATATGATCAGTCAAAATATCTTCCTACATTCATTTAATTTATGCCAAATCACAAAATTATAAAAAATATTTGCATTGTTCGTTTATCTGCCATCGGTGATGTCTGTCACGCATTAGCTATTGTAAGGACCATACAAGCCCAATACCCAAACACTAAGATTACATGGATTATTGGTAAAGTTGAATCAACTTTAGTTGGGGATATAGAAGATATTGAATTTATAGTTTTCGATAAAAAAGCTGGTCTTATTGAATACAAGAATATTTACCGTAAATTAACCAAACGGTCATTTGACGTCGCTTTATTTTTGCACGCGTCACTGAGAGCGAATATTGTCTCACTAATGGTGAAATCTCCCCTGAGAATTGGTTATGACTTCACTCGAGCAAGAGAACTTCAATGGCTCATCACCAATAAGAAAATTAAGAAATCATCAGGCAAGCATGTATTGGATACAATGTTCGAGTTCCTGGATTTTATTGGTATTAAGAAAAAAAACTTGGATTGGGATATCCCGCTTAAAGAAAAAGAAATGTCTTATGCAAAAGATTATTGCATACCCAATAAAAACAATGTGGTAATCAGTCCGTGCAGCAGTCGTAGATATCAAAATTACAGAAACTGGAGCACTCAAAACTATTCGGAAGCAATCGACTATCTAATAGAAAAGCTAGACTGTAGAGTTATCCTAACAGGAAGTAATTCATCTTATGACAAAGAATTTGGTCAACGAATCTGCGAATTAAATAGCAATAAAATAATAAATCTTATCGGCACGACCTCCTTAAAAGAGTTGGCAGCAATAATTAAACTATCTGATCTGGTTATATCGCCCGATTCAGGTCCAATTCATATATCTACCGCTGTGAACACCAAAGTAATCGGTCTTTATGCTACCTCCAATCCTCATCGGACCGGACCATACAATGATCTCAATCTAACCGTCAATACCTACCCTAAAGCTTGTCAAAAATACCTGGGTAAAAAAGAAGATGAACTTAAATGGGGGAAACGTATTCGAAATAGCGATGCAATGAACCTCATCAAAACTGAAGATTTATTTGTAAAAATTGATAAATACTTCGATCTTTACAGAAAATAGAAGAAATTTAATGAAATTAGAAGAATTTAACGAACTTTAGGGTAGAAAGTTAATTAAAATAAGTTTATTTGTTGCAATATAAAAGAAGATCGCTGCATTTAGAAGAATTTATAATTATTATATATTCTTCTCAATAAGAACACGCAATTCATCTAGGACTTCACTAGGTTTAAGTGCTATTAGACTGGGGTGATAACCTCCTACAGCATCTCCGCTCCGAACTCTGCTATAACCGGTTGTTTTTCTCATTATTCTGGCGTTCTCAGAAAGTGGTGGGGTAAACTCTGGGCTCGATGGACCATAAAGTGCAACTAACGGTGTTCCCACAGCAGCCGTTATATGCAT
>PYIL01094878.1_pt1 | contig 26433 bp, 20 predicted proteins | sample 3578041 | NCBI WGS metagenome assembly PYIL01 (sample SAMN08408023, study PRJNA431606) | Marine metagenome isolate SA_KN192-05_S13_150m, whole genome shotgun... | biome: marine; feature: oceanic pelagic zone; material: water; isolation source: 150 m water sample, 0.2-0.8 um fraction ... | reverse complement strand
CTTCACCTTCCAGAATGGATCGGTGTTCCCCGTTCTGTACCTGAAGGAATCCTTCCATGTGGAGGCCCTGCTGACACAAGTCAATGGAAACCCGATCGGCGGCAAGTGCCTCAACATCTACCTTGATCCCGAGGTGAACACCCGCCCCGTGGCCACGGCCATCACCATTGATGGAACCGGGGAGTTCGATTGGTACTCCGCCGACCCGGATGACAACCCAAGCAGACGTGGAGTCGAGCCGAGCGGCAACAATCTCGAGGGCTTCAGGACAATCCGAGTGGCCTACGAACCCGACAAGGAGATCCCCGGTGGATGCAGAGCGGAGGACAACCCTGTTCTGAACAGCTCCTACACGGACATTGAAGTACTCGTTCGCAGCAAGGTAGACATCCTCCTAAAGGAGCACTGGTCGAACCCCAATGGCTTCAACGTAGGAGATGTGATTGCCGGAGAGGTCGCGATTCTCAGGGACAGGCTAGATCTCACAGTCGAAGGACAGAGGGTCGAGTTCATCCGGCAATACTGGAATGGTACTGGCTGGAAGACCGCACCGGGAGGCGTGCAGATACTTACTACCAACGAGCGCGGCACTGCAAACTTCTCCTTCGTATACCCAGGCGAGGAGGTGTTCGGAGAGGGCTCTGACGTAATCGCAGTCGATGGAAGGTGGCGAGTCCTTGTCCACTTCCAATCGGCCGACGAGAACAGGCCATTCTTCGTCGAAAGATGGCTAAACACCACTCCGGAGATTCGCCTCTCGACCTCGGTCGATTCCAAGGGCGAGAGCTTCCTATCCACGCAGGTTTTGGTAGTATCGGGAATTGCTGCTTCTTCCTTGCTCCTCGTTGGGATGATGATGTACAACAACTACCGAGAGAGGAGGAAGGTCGAGATTCTCAGGGGGATTCTGACGGACTCCCTGATGTCCCTTAAGGCATCAAACAACTACATCGAGACCATCTTCAAGTGCTACAAGGACCTGATCAGGTACTTCAGATTGAGAGGGGCGATGAAGAAGGTCTTCGAGACGACCCGCGAGTTCGAGGACGTGATCAACAATATGCTAGGCGGCGTAATCCCGCCAATGGAGATGGACATGTTCTTCTCGATTTTCGAGGAAGCCCGGTACTCGGACCACGACATTGGCTCGGAACAAAGGGACCGTGCCATGCAGGTTTTCCAGTCCATGATTGGACGAATGAACTCCTCCCTAGGAGATACGATGCTGAACAGGACCACGTCCAACGAGTCAGCCCTCTATGGCCCCTCAATCAGGGCTGGGCAGTTTGTTGACGCAGAGGGGCAGGTCAGGTACGCAGGGGTCGACGACTCCGCTGAGGACGACGGTTTCAGAATCTGATGGGGCAGAAAGCCATGCCGCACGCCCCTTTGGGGCGCCCCGCAGGATTCATAACACCGACTTGGGTGGCCGCGCTACCCGGATATGGGAGCGGTTGCCATGAGCAAGGACCAGAGGAAGACCAATCACTCGCTAGTCTCCCTAATCGGAGACCTCAAGGACCACAGCAGGTCAACTGGCTCAGCACTGTGGCGAGACATAGCTGGGAGGCTGGAGGCCAGTCGAAAGAACTGGGCCGAGCCAAACCTCAGTCACATCTCCCGCCACTCCGAGAAGAAGGAGACGATACTGGTCCCAGGCAAGGTTCTGGGAAGCGGCACCATCAGCGGTGGGCAGACAGTAGCAGCATTCAGCTTCAGCGAGGGGGCCAAGACAAAGATCGAGTCCTCTGGAGGCCGGACACTGAGCATCAGAGAGCTGATGGAGGAGAACCCGAATGGGAAGGGGGTCCGGATTCTTGTCTGAAGCCACCACAGTATACGACGCCAAGGACAAGATCCTCGGAAGGCTCGCCAGCCAGGTCGCGAAGGAGATGATTTCGGCCCGCAAGTCCGGAAGGCAGCAGAGGGTCATCATCATCAACGCCGAGGACGCCATTGTTTCCGGCCCAAGGTCAAAGGTACTCAGCGACTACAGGGCCAAGTACAAGCTCAACCACCCACGTAAGGGTCCATTCTTCCCCAGGATGCCTGACAAGATAATCAAGAGGACCGTCAGGGGCATGCTTCCCTACCAGAAGAACAGCAGCGGACGACAGTCCCTCAGGGACCTCAGGGTGATGATTGGGACCCCTTCGAACCTATCCGGAGACGACCTCCCGAACGGTCACAAATGGGGGGAGACCGGCAACATAGAGAGGGCATTCCCGAACAAGTTCGTCCGACTCGGTGAAATAAGCTCCCACCTTGGAGTGGCCGCAGAAAGATGGGGAGGCGAGTGATCATGGCAAAGAAGAAGGGACCCAAAGTAGTCAACACCAGCGGGAAGCGAAAGACCGCTGTGGCGCGTGCAACCCTAAAGCCCGGCAAGGGGCGGGTCAGGGTCAACGGCACCCCCATCCACATCATGGAACCAGCTCTAGCCAGGAGGAAGGCACTCGAACCAGTCAAGATCGCCGAGGCGATGAACCGCTTGGACCGCGTCGACATCTCCGTCGACGTAAGGGGAGGGGGCCAGATGGGGCAAGTCGATGCAATCAGGACAGCCATAGCAAGGGGCCTAGTGAAGTACAACGACGGCGCCGAGGGCGAGGACGAGGAACTCAGAGACGAATACATCAGGTTTGAGCGCAAGATGCTGGTAAACGACCCACGAAGGAAGGAACCGAAGCATCAAATGGGCAGAGGCGCCCGCAAGAAATGGCAGAAGTCGTATAGGTAGGTGTATTGATGCTAATCCCAGTAAGGTGTTGGAGTTGCGGCAAGGTCATTGCACACAAGTACCAGGAATTCAGGGACGCCGTCGATGAAGGCGCCGATCCAACCAAGACCCTCAACGATCTGGGGTTCGAGAGATACTGCTGCAGAAGGATGTTCGTCGGGCACATCGACCTGATTGACGAGGTAGCCCCGTTCAGCATCGACCGGCAGCAGTAACCTCCGTCAGGGCTTTGACCAGTAACTCGCTCGGAGGGGAGCCCAAGGGGCCTGTAGGTTAGTTTGGCCTATACTTCGCGGCTGGGGGTCGCGCGACCCAGGTTCAAATCCTGGCAGGCCCACCAATGTGCACCGCTGCGCTCCATAGGTCAGCTTGAAGGGCATCGCCCCCTTTGCATCAACATGGCAGCGGAGCCACCGACCGAGGCTGGAATTGAGGACAGAATCATCTGGCTCGCTAAGCAGATTGGTAGGCATTCGGACCTCTACTACAACAAGGCAGACCCGGAGATTTCGGATGCCGAGTACGACGCCCTCTGGGACGAACTGAACGACCTGTCGCCCAATCACCCACAGCTGAGCATGGTCGGCTCCGACCCCCCTCCCGGTTCTACCAAGGTCGATCACCTGTTCCGCATGATGAGCCTCGACAAGGCCACGACCGAGGAGGAGGTTGCGCACTTCGTGGCTGAGACCACCGCACAGGGAAGGCAGTTCGTCTGCCAGCCCAAGCTGGACGGCTCCGCGCTGTCGCTAGAGTACCGAAGGGGTAGGTTGGTCAGAGCAGCCACCAGGGGCAACGGGTCCAGGGGGGAGGACGTGACAGCTAACGCTAGGCGCATGGCAAACGTCCCCCAAGCAATCGGATGGCCCGGGGACTGCCATGTCAGAGGGGAGGTCGTCATGCCTCTGGCAGTCTTCAGAGAGAAGTACTCGGAGGTCGCCCCGAACCCCCGGAACCTAGCAGCGGGGGCCCTACGTCAGAAGTACGCCGATGCCGGCAAGGGCAGCCCCGAGGACCTGATCTTCCTCGCTTACGGCGTCCAGTTCCCTTCTGGGTCCGACCGTCATCCGGACAGCCCCGAGCCCCCCGACTTCCCCCTTGACTCTGCAGCTATATCCTGGATAGAGGAGATGGGAGTGGAAGTCGCAGGAAACACCGTGGTCACCGGGGAAGACGACGCCTCTGCCACCGACTCGATCCTCTCAATCACCAGGCAGTGGTCCGAGTCCAGGGAATCCGCCGAATGGGAGATTGATGGAGTCGTGGTTAAACTGGACAGACTGGACAAGAGGGACTTGCTCGGGGTCACCGCCCATCACCCAAGATGGGCCCTGGCGTGGAAGTTCCCTCCCGAGGAGGCGCTAACGGTTTTGATGGAGGTATTCTGGCAGACCGGGAGGACCGGAAACGTGACTCCCGTGTCCAGGGTCGCACCGGTCGTCGTGTCTGGCGTCACGGTCGAGAACACGACGCTGCACAACCGCGGTGAGGTGCAGAGGCTCGGGCTGATGGTCGGTGACAAGGTCAGGGTGGTCAGAAGGGGGGACGTGATCCCGAAGATCATCGAGGTCATGGGCCCTGCCCAGGAGTCCGACTTGGCCGGTAGGGTACACTCGGACGGGACCCCCTTCACAGAGGGAGCCCCCGAGAGAGCCGGGGTCGAATATCCGACCCACTGCCCCCGCTGCTCCACCGAGCTGATCGAGGACGGGGCCTTCATCCGCTGCACAAACCTGGACTGCCCATCTAGGATGGAGAGGGCAATCCTGTACTGGTGCAGGAAGCTCGGAATGGATGGGATCGGCGAGAAGCTCGCTGAGCAGCTCTGCTCGTCCGGGCTCGTCGAGAACCTAGCTGACCTCTACCGCCTAGAGGAAAGGGAGGACGAGCTCCTAGCACTGGACAGGATGGCCGCGAAGTCCGTCAGCAACATCCTCGAAGAGTTGAATTCCAGCCGAGAGATGACCCTTAGCACGTTCATCTCGGCATTGGGACTCCCGAGGATCGGCCCCGAGATCGCCTCTCTAGTTTGCTCCGAGGTCACCACTCTGGAGGAGCTCATCGAGATGAGCGAGAACCAAGAAAGCGCGGTGGAACGACTCGTCTCCATAGACAGGGTGGGGGAAACCGTGGCCAGACTTCTCCTGGATGGCATCTCGACAAGGAGGGAGGCCATCCTCGACCTCAACGAGCAGATCGAGATAACCGAAGGCGGGCAAGCCCCCGTCGACGGCCCCCTCACCGGGTCCTCCTTCTGCATCACTGGCTCCCTGAGCAGACCGAGGAAGGAGATCGCCCTTTCTATCAAGTCAGAGGGTGGCAAGGTTGTCACGTCGGTTTCCGGGAAGCTGGACTACCTGGTGGCCGGGGAATCCTCCGGCTCAAAGCTAGAGAAGGCGAACAGGCTCGGCGTGCGAGTCATCTCGGAGGCAGACCTCGATGAGATGCTCGGCGGGGGGATTCTCGAGGACCTACCCCATGAGCGCCAATCCACCCTAGGGGAGTTCTGACTACCCAAACATTCCCGTGGGCGCACCGCTGCTGTCCTGAGGGGGATTCAGGTGAACGGCCATCATCTCCCTGATCTGGCTCTCGATCCTCTGTGCCTCTTCCATCAGGGGCTCGGGATCCAGTTGGACGGCCGGCAGTAGCCCGTCCATGCAGGCAATGATCCTAGCAGCCGCCCTAGCATCCGGAATGACGCCCTGGCCCATTTCACCGGATGACTCGGCAATAATCGCCATCGCATCGATCCTGCGTCTCCTGCACTCCCCCATCATCACGCCCGTCATTCCCCCCAGCACTCCCTGCTTGAGAAGCGGAACCCCGATTCCCTTGAGAAGCTCATGACTCGAATCGGTCGAGCCTATTCCTAGCATAGACTCCATCCCCTCGTCGTCATCGAAAATGCTGTGGCTACTGTCGATGCCGTGAGCGAATGAGTCCACTACTATGGTGGAACCCACCCCCGACTCGACTATCCAGTCAATCAGCCCGGTAGAAAGGGGCAGGCTCAGCCTTTCAGGTACCTGTATCTCCGAGGCTAGTAGAACGACCCTGTCACACTTCTCCATGTTGCAAATCGGCTCCCCTGCGTAGAACCTCAGGGGGGGTAGTGGCTTTCCGTCCTGGATTAGGCAGACGGGGGGGAGATCGGGATGCCTAACACCCCCGACCAACTCCAACTCCAACTTGTCAACTAGGTAGTGCGCAACAATGCTGCTGACGAACCCCACCGAAGGGAAGCAGCTGACTAGAAGCGCACCCGAGGCATTGACCCCGTCATCGACATCTACCAAGGGTGCGTCCGCCATGGTGTTCTCTGCAACTCAATGCAGTTAATCGTTGCCGCGTTATGAGTTCAGTGTGATAGGGATGCTACAAACTCCTCTACCGTCCCCTTGAACTTCTTCGGATAAGCCCCCATCAGCTTCCAAAGCAGGAGGAGCGTTGCTCCGGCATCCGCATCGGCCCTATGCGACCTCTCTAAACCGATTCCGAATCTTTCGCACAGAACCCCCAGCTTGTGCCTGCCAGGGACGCGAAAGCGCCTGGCGATAACCAGGGTATCGACAATTGCTAGTGGTTTGGGCGGCTCCCGGCCTACTCTCATGCACTCCATCTCCATGAACCTCCAGTCGAATGCAATTACGTTGTGACCCACTATCACCGAGCCTTCTATCAGATCACACATGGAATCCAGATGTTCATCGAACGCACCAACCCCCCTGACATCCTCGTCCTTTATGCCATGGACCCTCGTGGAATCCGCGGGAATCGCCCTACTCGGATTCACCAAGGAATGCAGATTCACGTGCGACCCGTCCTTTTCGCTTCCCACTAGGGCGAATTGCACTATTCGATCCGTCCTCGGGTCAAATCCAGTCGTCTCCAGGTCAAAACCTAGGACTCGGTGCCCATCCAGAATCCCCACTGCCACGACACGCTCCCACCGCCGCCGTCCATCAACTCTCCCAATGCCGCCGAACCCCGGCTCTCAACCCACATGGCTATGAGCAACTTCTACTTACTAGCCGCATGGACAGTACGCCGAGCAATGCAGCGAAGGCCATGGCAATTCTCCTGCTGGCGCACTCCTTGGCTGGTTGTGGGGGGATTGGTCCCGGGAGTCCCAATGCCAGCATTAGCGCAGATGACGCATCCATCAACGAGGGCGAGACCGTAAACTTCGATGCGCGAGACTCGACAAGCCCCGACCCCACCATAATCGACGAGTACAGATGGGAATTTGGCGACGGAAACTCGAAGATTACCAAGCAGGGAATAGTTAGTCACACCTATGCGCAGGCCGGGAACTTCGATGCAAGGGTGGTGGTGGTTAGCGACGAGGGGACCTCAGACTCGGCGAGCATCGGGATTTTCGTGAACGCCCTTCCTGATATCGTCCTCCAGGTTCCCGACTTCGTCAAGTCCGGTGAAACGGCCACCCTCGATGCAAGCGACTCCACGGACCCCGAGGGAGGACAGCTCCAGTACTCTTGGGATTTCGACTCCAGCACGGATTCGAATGGCGACAGCGACCCACTGAATGACGACGACTTCCAGGGCGCCGTGGCGGAGCTGACGCTGACTGCGTCAGAAAACAGGACAGGCGCTGTTACCGTAACGGACGATAGCGGGGGCAAGGCCATCAAGCTCTGGACCCTCCGGGTTCTTACCAGGTCGTTCAGGGTGGTCTGGGAGGAGGCGACCGTGGATTACGACTGGTCGGGGTACCTGGAACAGGGGGCATCGCATGAAATCCAGCACCTCCCAAGCGAGGGCGTCAGGGTGATTGAGTTCTCCGCGACCCTCACCCTTTCGCGGGATATCCTTCCGATTCAGTGGCCCGAGGACAACTTCTCCTTGGCCTTGGACGTTCCCATGTCCGGCTGGGGGTCTACGGCCGTCACCACCCACGGCAACGTCACCGAGAACGCCTCGGCCACAATCATGAGGTCTGAAATGAACCCGATGCCCAACTCAGGTTACACCGTCTATGCCGACTCAAAGTCCGAGATCGAGCAGGCGCTGCTAAACGACCCCAACGGCAGGTTCGGGCAGGGGGACTGGATTTGGACGATCATAGCGTTGGAGTGCGACCCGGACACGCCGGTCGACGGCATTGATCCCGACCAGGGTAACGATTGGGCACTCGAGGCCCAGTTTCGAGTCCTGATCCTCAGAATCAGCGAAGTAGGGGTCTGATTACTGAGCCCCCGGAGCGAAGGCCTTTCAACCAGCTCTCAGTGGCACTGGCATGGTCAAGTCAATGGAGATCACCAAGGCTTCAGTCCGCGACCGCTTGGTGGTCGACGTGGAGGTGCGCATGATGGACCCCCAGGACTTCGACTTCTCCCCTAGGGCCAGCCTCGAGGGAAGCACACTGAGTCTAGTGAACGAGGGGGACGGCCCCGCATCGACGTTCGACCTTGACTCAGAGCAGGTCAATGCCGCGGAGAGGGACCGGATGCTGGAGCTCCGCGTCAAGTTCTCCGTTCAGGGAATGCATGGGGTGCTCACCCACAAGACACCGAAGCCAATGACCGGCCCCAACTCGAAGAAGCTGGCCGAACCCAGGTGGAAGACGGTCCTGCCGCTGTCCATGTGATAGGCGGCACCGTCGGGATTAAGCGGGACCTTTCCGTCGAAAAGCCACTGGACCCATAGTGTAGCCTGGATATCACATGAGCTTGCGGAGCTCGTAACCCGTGTTCGAATCGCGGTGGGTCCGCCACCATACCAATCGGTCCCATCCGGGAATAAATCAATAGCCTATCCTGCCGGAGACTCGCCATGGATAGAGGGAAGACCCTTCTGATAGCCCTAATGATGATTGCAATGCCGCTTGCAGGATGCGCCGGCGATGACGCGGACTTGGTTTCCCAACTCGAAGCGGCCGCGGAGGACAACCAAGCCATGATCGACTCCTTGGAGGCTAACGCCTCAACAGATGCGACGACTATAACCGCCCTTGAGGTCGAGATTGCCACCTTGCAGGGGCAGATCACCGCACTCTCGGGCCAAGTCTCCGCCTTGGAGACTCAGATAGCAGCTGGTGGGAACACCACAGAACTTGAGGAGCAGAACACTGCTCTGATTGCCCAGGTCGCTGCGCTCCAGACTACGAAATCCGAGCTCGAAGCCCAGCTCGAGGTCCGTATATTCACTGTAGAAGACGTCGATGCCTACTGGGAACAGGGCTACGAATACGGGCTTCAGGATGGCCTCGCTCAAGGGAGCTCGGTGAGCACACTGGACACGATCATCGAACGAGGATCCATGAAGTGTGGTGTGAAGGAGTCCCAGTACGGAATGGGATACCTGGATTCAGCCACCGGTGTGCGCTCCGGCCTCGACATATCCTACTGCCGCGCCGTTGCTGCCGCCATAGGCCTCGACCCCAACACCGATGTCGAGTACATCCCCGCATCGGGCTCGGACAGGTTCGAGAAGCTCGCTTCCGGAACCATCGACGTGCTGATCCGTACCACGACCTGGACAGCCAGTCGCGACGCCGATCTCAACGCCGACTTCGCCGGAATGAACTTCTTCGATGGACAGGGAATCCTGATCCGCGAGGACAGGTACCCTGCAGCTGCCTCGGGCAACTCGGCCACTGCACTTGACGGCGCGAACATCTGCGTCGGAATCGGTACCACCACCGAGGGCAACATGCAGGACTGGTTCTCCTCTAGGAACATAGCCTTCACAACGGTGGCCGTATCGGACGCCGCTGAGGCAACCGCGAAGTTCATCGACGGTACTTGTGACGCCTTCACGGGCGACATGTCGGCCATGGTTGCCAAGAAGTGGCAGCTGGACAACGACGGCGCGATGAACGGGGTGGACATCTGGATCGCACAGGAGCTGATGTCCAAGGAGCCCCTAGGCGCGGCAACCCGCGACTACGACACCGAGTGGAACGAAATCGTGGCATGGGTATGGTACGGGATGGTCACCGCAGAGGAGATGGGCGTAACCGCCGCAAACGCGGCATCCTCGGCCACCGATGCTTGCGCCACAAATAGCGGCGGCTCACAGACCGACCCCGCAATGTGCCGCTTGCTGACCAGTAACTTCGGTATGGGCACCGCAGCCAACCCGCTCGTGGGTGACTGGATGCAAGCCGTCCTCGGCGCCGCCGGTAACTACGGCGAGGCGTACGACGACGCGTTCTGCGACGGCACCTACGACGGAGTCAGCGGATCCGACGCAATGTCCGGATGCCTGATATCGCGCGCTGGAACGCTGAACGCCCTCGTCTCTGAGGGTGGCATCCAGTACGCTCCCGCAATGCGCTGATCACTTAGATCGGCCATTCGGATTTACGAAAGCCCCCGGGGGGGATTACTCCCCCGGGGGCCTCAAACATCAAATGACGGCAGCGACGAGCTTGTGATAGAATGGGTCGTGGCCAGCAGATTCTCGAGCTCTTGCGGAAGCCGGACCAGAGGATATCGAACGCCGCAGTGCTTCTGGGGCTGCTCTACGTCATCCTCGAGGGACCCTATGTGGGCGTCCTCCCCGCCCTGCCGATCGTGAAGCTCTTCTCTTGCCTATTGGGGGTCGGGATTTTCGCATGGGCAATAGATAGAATCGGCATACCTACTCGGGAGTCCCGAATCCACCTCACTCGGACTAACAACCCTCCTTTCTTCCGATTGCGAATCTCGGGATTCCGAATCTTAGAGAACGAGTGGGGCATTCGAGAAGTGCTAACGATCGGGGGGTTGATGTTGCTCCCCACTCTGTACTGGAAGTACTCGACCAAGTTCCTCGGCATGAACGCACAGTACCTTGCTTCCATGTCCACCGACATCCCCTGCACGACCGGCGTCAATTGCATAATCGGGGCCCAGATGAACCTCTCCTACTACCCCATGGGTAGGATGATCCTGGTCTTCGGCGGGCTCATCCTGATGTGCTTCCTGCTGGTTCAGAACGAGTTCGGGAACATCGGCCGCGCAATCTCCGAAATCCGCTCCCGAACATGGCCCTGGTCCGCCTCGTCGAGCACCGAGGAACCCGAAGAAACCACGGACGAGAATACGAAGAAAACCAAAGGCGACCGAATCGACCCGATCACCGGAATCAAGGTCGGGGAATACTACGAAGACGACCCATCCGAGTCCCAAGGCCTGGAATCGCACCCAGAACCAGCCCCTACGGTGGCATCCTCTCTTTTCGCCATCATCGTCTTCGTGGCATGCATGTCCATGGTTCCCGATATGGAACTCTCCGCCAGCACCCAATCCCCGTTCCTTTTCCTAGGAGGCGGAGTCGTCGCAGGAATCCTCCTCCTGCAGAACAACCTCGGTGACATCTTCTCGATTAGGCGGCACAACCTCTCCGAGTTCACCGACGGTAGCGCCAAGTCGATATCAGCGGCCATTTCGCTGTTGACGATACTCTTATTCGTCGGTCTGACCCTAAACCTGAGTCTCATTCCGATAATCTCCCAGGACATCCCCTCCTTCCTATCCCTAGTGACTATGCTCGTCGTCACGTGCTGGATCGCCATCCTCTCGAAGGAGGGCTCGAGCCCCCAGGTCCAGTCGCACCGGACGGCCGCTTTCGCCTTCCTCCTCATATTCCCATTCCTGATGTACCTCCTCCTCAGGGTGGTCTTCCTGCAGAATGACGGTACGAACCCGGTGATGCTGAACCGATGGGCGCTCAACTTCGACTTCATGGACAATGGAAACACGTTCAAGATCAACCCATGGCCCCTGGCCGCGGCGCCCAACCTAGACTCCCGCTGGGTCTTCCTGAAGGCCGCGGTGATCAACTCAGTCAGGGCAACCCTTGTCAGCATATTCCTGTGCACAATCCTCGGAATTATCATCGGGGTCGCAAGGCTGTCAACCAACAGGCTAACAGCCTGGGCGGCTACGGTCTACGTAGAGATATTCCGAAACCTCCCACTGGCGGTCCTGCTATTCCTCCTCGCTACCCAGATAGGGCTACAGTTCCCCATGTTCATCGAAGAGAAGAGCCTGTTCAACGAATCCGTGTACTACAGCAACGAGGGGATATGGTTTGCAACATTCGCATCCGCCAGCGCTGTTGGAACCGCGGTCCTGGGGCTGGCCTTTCTGCGGGCCTTCCTGAGGCAGAGCGACAGGGTGGAGCCCCGGGTGATTACCGAGTCAGAGGGGATACTCGGGAAATTTAGCAGGCCCTTCTCTCCCCTTGGATGGCGCATGGAGCCACTAGCCGCCGACCTGCTAGTAGTGGCCGCCATAGTCCTTCTCGTCACGAGGGTGCAAATAGGGGAGGCGCTATTTCTGACCCCCACCGGAAGGTTCTCCTCGGGCATCATCAGCTATTCCATGTTCGAGGCCCTGTTCTCCCCGTTCATCACTACTGGGGATACGACTTTCGGATGGGTCGTGCAAGAGGAGGTCATCGGCGAGGACGGCTCCATTCTCGTCGCGGGTGGTGGCATGGTATGGGAAAGAAGCGGGGGTAACATCCAGTCATTTGGCTACAATGCAAAGGCAGCATTAGGGCCATTACTCGGCGTTCTATTCGTTATCTACGCCCTCCTAGTTAGCACCAAAGTCGATGACGACGGCATGAACGCGATTGAGGTGGACGACTCGGAGGAGGGCGTCCGAAAGAGGTTCGCCATCTGGGTCGCCGCACTGGCAGTGGCATTCGGCTTCGCCCTTTCCGCAGGGATATCCAAGCCCGAGTACTCGAAGGACATCAAAGGCGAAGGGATCATCTCCTCCCCGGGAGCCTGGGACATCGTCAGCGGCACCGGATTCGAGATCACCCCGTTCTTCCTTGCCATGGTACTGGGACTGACGCTGTTCACGGCCTCAGTCGTCGCGGAGATAGTCAGGGGGAGCATCCAGTCATTGCCGAGGGGACAGGTCGAGGCGGCAATCTCGCTGTCGCTGAACCCCTTCCAGAGGCTCAGGCTGGTTATACTCCCCCAAGCCCTCAGGAGCATGATCCCCCTCCTTAACAACCAGTTCATGAACGTCTGGAAGAACTCCAGCCTAGCGGTGGTCGTCGCTTATACGGACATATTCTACGTCATCCTGGTGATGATGAACAACGTCGGGCGCCTGATACCCCTGTTCGTGCTTCTGCTGGTGACATACCAAGCCGGGAGCCTCGCCATCTCAGCAGCGATGAACTGGTACAACTCCAGAGTAACGAGCGTGAAGATATGACTGCGATTACAAGACTCCTCGACGAGATATGGGCGAAGGTGCCCAAAACCCTCAAGTCGCGAGACGGGATTAGGGAATTCGAGGAATCCGTAATCGGCAAAAACGCCAATCCGTGGATTAACGAGCGTAACGAAAGCATGGTATCCTCCCTAATTTCCGGGTTATCCATCACCATGGCCATGGTCTTCATGATGGAATCCTGGAGGGATCACAGGATGGAGCTCCTGGAGAAGGGCGAGAGCATTGGGGATGCAGACCTTGCGGCCCCCATGTTCTTCCTGCTGGCGGCATTCACCTACTGGGTTACAGCTTCTTCGATAGTGAAACTCACATGGCTCAGGTCCACCTCCAAGGCCCTGCTGGGAATCACGACAGCCTGGCTAATCTTCCTCGTATCCACATTCCTAATCCACTTCGCGCTCATCGACGCGGAATGGGTCGTGGTCTGGGCGAACAGGGACCTGGTGATGATGGGCCAGCTGATGAAGGAGCAGATGACCCAGTCCCCAGGCTCCCACGTGTGCATTAATGTGAACAACTGCTACGGGATAAACCAGAACTTCCGCCTATGGTGGTCTCTGTACATTGCGTTCGCAATCCTGGGCGGGGCCTACGGGACCATGCGCGAAAGGCCCGCCAATTTCCTCGTCCCCTTCCTTTCCATCATGCTCCTCATAGCACTGATCGGGACCAATCCCACGGAGATCAGCTACAACGCCGACACCGTCCTCGTCAAGATTGTCATTGCCGTGAGCGTCGCACTGGTCGCTTACACGCTGTCCCATTACTACTCGATGAATAGCGAGGAGTACAAGGTGAACCGCCTCAAGTCCTACCTTTCCGCTGCTGCCGTAGCGGCATTCTTCTTCGCGATTTTGATCATGGACCCGCCTGAGTTCGTCAAGGACCTGGCAGCGTGGGCTGGAGGCACTCCCGCCCAGTCACTCTCCGAGGAGATAATCGCGGGGGAATACGTCCCATCCACGCTCGACAAGCTAGCCGGCGACGGGATAGAGGCCTCGCAGTGGGGAGGGCTCTTCATCAACCTGATGATCGCCGCCGCGGGATGCGTCCTAGGATTCGCCATCGGGGTCGTACTGGCCTTCGGCCGACAGAGCGACCAACCGTTCTTCAGCGTGCCAGCAGTCGCGCTAATAGAGCTGGTACGCTCTGGTCCGCTAATCTGCTGGCTTTACTTCGCCGTGTTCATGATGCCGGATCTGATGGACCCCTTCTACAACGCAGAGGACATAATTAGGATGCTTCTGATGTTCGGAATATTCGGTGGGTGCTACATCGCTGAGGTACTCCGTGGCGGCCTCCAGGCCGTCGACAGCGGCCAGAGGGAGGCCGCAATGGCCCTCGGCCTCTCCCCGATGCAGACCAAGCTGACGGTCGAGCTCCCTAACGCGGTCCGAACGACGCTGCCCTCCATCATCAGCGTCTTCATTGGCCTGTGGAAGGACACCACGCTACTGTTCATAGTCAACATCTTGGACTTCTTCAAGTTGGCAAAGGACCTGCCGAACACCGACCTGCGCTTCCTCGGGGACTTCCTCGAGCCGCTGTACGTGACTGCCGTGGTGTTCTGGATTTTCGCATTCTACCTGTCTAGGGTCTCGATGAAGGTCGAGAAGAACCTCGGGCTGGTGAGAGAAGGAGGAGGAGAAGCAGCATGAGTGAGGAAAGCGACGACATGATAATTGAGACAGAGGGAGTGAAGGTGAACTTCGGAGACTTCTGGGCACTGAAGGGGATCGACATCAAGGTGAGGAGGGGCGAGATAATCGTGGTCCTCGGTCCATCGGGATCGGGAAAGTCCACGTTCATCAGGACACTGAACCGATTGCAGCCCCACAGCGGTGGCACTATCAAGATAGAGGGCATAACCGTGGACGAGGACACCACCGTCTCCGACCTGAAGTACGTGCGCTCGGAGATCGGCTTCGTCTTCCAGCAGTTCAACCTCTTCCCACACCTGACGATAATGGAGAACATCACCCTTGCACCCATGAAGGTGAAGGGCGTCCCCAAGAGGCAGGCAGAGGCCAGGGCGATGGAGCTCCTCGAGAGGGTCGGCATCCCCGAGCAGGCCTACAAGTACCCAAGCGGCCTATCAGGTGGTCAGCAGCAGAGGGTCGCCATAGCCAGGGCCCTCGCGATGGACCCGAAGATCATGCTATTCGACGAGCCGACGAGCGCCTTGGACCCAGAGATGATCAAGGAGGTGCTCGAGGTGATGATAGACCTAGCGAGGCGCGACATCACCATGATCGTGGTCACTCACGAGATGGGCTTCGCCAAGGAGGTCGCGGATCGCTGCATCCTCTTCGACGAGGGCGAGCTCATCGAGGAGAACACGCCGGAGGAGTTCTTCTCGAACCCCAAGCACGATAGGACCAAGCTGTTCCTCAAGCAGATTCTCTGAGGCTATCTGGTCCAATGGGGCACTCTGTCCAGCATCGACCCCCTGAAGGTCAGCAGTTGCAGGGTAGGGCCATCGAGTCCCACGGTCAGAGTGGCTCCCCTCGTGAAGTGGGTCTCGTCCCACCCGTCGCTGACAACGTACCCCCTGTGCATGTCGCTGGCAATGGTCGTCGGCTCGCTTACCCACTCCCAGTAAGAGCCGTCATCCGTCCTGGTGGGCCTCGGCAGCTCCCTGGCGACGAACAGGTAGTGGTCGTCAATCTCGCCGAGTGGGAAGGTCGCACCCTCTATGTCGGCAACGTGCCGGAACCAGGCGCCCTGTCCCATGAAAGTGGAGAAAAGGCAACCTGAGGAGTGCTGCGAGACATCGATGCTCCCCCTGCTGAGCCTGTACTTGGAGGGCTGATACTGGTGCGTGTTGGCCACGAGCAGGTCGTTGAGGGCCGGGTCGCACCGGATCCTGTTGCCGCTGGTGGTCTCGATCTCGGCCTGCAGCCTTGGGAGGACGTTCACGACGGCCCCACCGTCGAGCGCCGCGCGCAGGTCGTCCGAGAACGTGCTTGGGTCGCTTCCCATGTAGAAGCCATATGACCCGTCCCCGGTGTCCCCCCGGGGGTGGCTGTTGACTCCCATAACCGGGGTGTTGTCATCAACGGAGTGGGCTATCGAAGTCAGCGTACCGTCCCCTCCCAGGACTATGACCAGGTCCGGCCCGGAGAAGTCCGCCCGCCTGACGGTCTCCCGGGCCGTGTAGCCGACGTCGATACCACGCTCCTCGACCATTCCATCCAGCACCGACCGTACCTCGCTGAGCGCCTTGTCGTGAATGTCCTCGAAGTTCTTCTTGTACACCACCAGCACTTCCTCGACCATCGTGACCCCTCCTGTGACAGCATCTCCATGGCCCTCCCATATAGGCGCGACGCTGAATCAGCGGCTTCCCGCTGGTCCAGTGGCATACCCTCTTGACGGATGCCAATCCGCGCACATGCGTGAAACGCGCATTGTTCGTATCCCTCCTCCTCCTCCTCCCCCTGTCATCGGGCTGCATCGAGGTTCCAACGGTGCGGCCATGCCCTGAAAACACGTGCTTCCCCCTCACAAGCGAGGCCTTCGACGCCCTAGTCTCGGACGATGGGGCCTTCGACGTCCTCTCGCTGGCATCCGACAACGAGCGGATCAGGGTTCGTAGCACGCTTATCCAGGAGCACCAGGGGGAGAAGGGGGAGATACAGTGGGACGTAGCCAAGGATGACTCCTCTGGGCTGCGATACGTCGCTACCAGGTACGTCGTCGCGGGAACCCTTCTCGTTGACACTGAGATGGTCGATGGCCAGGGGGTCACGAACGTCCGGTCTGGCTCGCAGTGGTACCAGGGTAGGGACGCCGACCCGAACCTCTTAGATCCGTTCCAGGAGCTCGCTCAGAGGGCCGCCCTGGATCCGGGTGGGCTGTGGCCACCCTTCTCATTCGACACTTCCCAGTTGTCCGGCCTAAGCTGGACCATCACCGGCGACGCCTTTTCTTCCCAGCAGGTGGCCAGTGCCAGCAACGGGACGCACGACTTCATCGTCGAGCTGTCCGGCCTAGCACCGCAGATAACCAGCATCGAGGTTTACTCGGGGGACGACTACGAGTTCTCGATCAGGGTGACGACAGGGGAGGACGTGGTCATAGCGCTCCAGGACGGCCTCCCCCGGTCGCAGGTCCCATTCGTCCCCCAGGCTCCCAAGCTAGTCGCCACCTACGGCGACACCACCGTTCTCGTAGGCTCGGTACCCGATGGCATGTCCCACGAGTCCGAGCTCTCGGAACTGGTGCTCCACGCTTGGTCTGAAGGTGATTCGGTGGCAAGCATGAGGCTCGACTGGGAGGACTCAAACATCACCGCCGAGGACGGCACGTGGTGGAGGTTCATGTGGATGGACGCCGCTCCCAAGGGGCTCTTCTCATCGATGGACGAGTACCACGTCCGGACCAACTCGACTGCCCTGTTCGAGGTCCGGTTCTACGACCTGTGGTCCGATTGCTGGACCGACAGGCCCCTATAGCGCCGGCACCAATTCTATAACGCCCCAATCATCCGCTTGCACCATGAAGAAAGAGAGCATCGCATTGACGATGTGCCTGCTAATGATTGCCTCGTACGCGCCAGCCTCATCCGCAGATGAGACCACAGACCCCATGTCCACGATTTCGGACTCGACCATTTGGGGGGTATCCTACGACTGGGAGAACTTCGAGGGCGACATGCTGAAAATGACCGGCGTGGACATCAACGAGATCAACAATGACCTCGAGGAGGCCGCGACCTACGCTGGGTTCGACCTAGAGTACGACGAGGTCCTCAGCGGCACAACGCAGTTCTTCGTGGAGTCATGGGACGAGCCCGGGCCCTATACCGTGAGTGCCTCAGGCGACTCCGAGTGGGACAACTTCACGGTCAGCAAGCGGATCACCGAGCTGACGCTCAGGCACGGTAGCATGGCCGACTCGGGAATGGCCTCGAACTGGTCCGACGGCGACGAGGAGATCGACGTCTGGGTGAGCGCATACTCGGACACCCTGGCCGTGATCAACGCCCAGTACGTCGAGTACGTGAGCAACTCCGAGGACGGCGACCTACTCGTCTACGGGGCCGACCTCATTATGGACGGAGAGTTCTCCATTTCGATGGGCTACGACGTCGAGGTAGGGGTGACTGCGGCGAACGAGACCGTCTCCCCAGAAATCTCTTCCGAAATTTCCCTGTCATTCGACATCCCCAGCATGGAATCGACATGGAAGGTCCCCGGGCCCATCGACTACCACTTCATGCTCGCCTCGCCTCCGAACGGCCAGGACGCAGATACTCTGGAAATCCCCGGAAAGGATGGAACCGGCTACCAATACGAAGAGCACGACGCTGCAATCTGGGTCGACTACGATGACACCGGGTTCATCGACGGCACGTACTCCAGCATGTCCAGCTACTCGGTGGAGTTGACCGCAGCAGGCATCCCGACCGACGAGATCGACATCGACATCGACGTGTTCAACGTGGCTCTGTCGGACAGCATCCCGGACAACGGCTTCTTCTTCGAAGAGATGCCGCTGTCCGCAGGTGCGATGTGGGCGCTTGACTGCCCACCAGTCATGGGCACAGAGACCCTTGAGGTCGACGGCTCCGAGGTCCAGGCTCAGTGTGGTCTGACCCCTCCCATTCCATGGCCCATGGCCGTGATGATGGGGCTCTCTATGTCCGAGGCATTCGAGAACGGAGTCGAGCAGCTGGGGGAAGCTGTTGTCGACGAGGCAGAGGGCCTGATGGGTGAGTTCGGCCTGGCCCCTGATGGAAATGATGGCCCCGGCACCTTCGTCTGCGCCAACGGCAACGAGATACCCGAAAACTGGGTGAACGACGGCGAGGATGACTGCGGTGACGACTCCGACGAGAACGGAATCCACCCTGATTCCATCTGGCATTGCTCAGTTGCAGTCAACATCGAATCACTCCCCGGCCTCAACGTGGGCGACTTCAAGGACAAGCTGGACGCACACCCTGGATACCCCGAGTGGTGTGGCGAGGACGTCGAGCCGCCGTTGAGTATCGATGACAGCGAAGCGAGTAACCTGCCACCCCTGGATGACATCTATGGCGAGATTCGCATAGACGAGGGGGCCCCCTTCGAGTGTGACAACGGCAATCTGATCCCCGAATACTGGGTGAACGACGGCTGGGATGACTGCGGTGACAACTCCGACGAGACCGGAACCGACCCACAACCAACTTGGGTCGTCGAAGCAAGGAACATGACCCATTGGTTGACTGGAGACATTCCTGAGTCGGATTGCAATGGTGAATTGACATGGCAACCCATCCACTCCACTGGCTTGTGTGCTGGTGCTATCGAGGGCGAACACCTCGCAGACAGCGAGCTGATTTTCGAGGACTGCTGCGGATGGGCACGCTACGACTGGTCCGGCGACTACCTCTACATCGCCTCCCCGATTCCCGAATGGGAATTGGGCGGCATTTCTTATGAATACAACATCGGTCGTGACCTGCTCTCTTTCGAATGCGATGATGATTTCCACCTCCCGGGGTATAAGGTGAATGACGGTGTCGTGGACTGCTACGATGGCTCGGACGAGAACGATGGCACCACTGGTGGCACGGATGACTCCGACAAGTACGAGAGGATGGGCGAGGCGCTCGATGAATCCAACCTGGAGAAGACCATGGAGGCCTTCGGCGAGAAGCTGGAGATGCTCCTCGAGGACAACTTACCAGAGGACCCCCTCTACGACCTGGAGGACATCTGCGCAACGATGCTCTGGGACACCTCCGACTACAGGGTTCATGGGATGGTCGTGGTTCTGGAGGGTAGGGTCCTTTTGGGCCCCTCCATCAGCGGGACGCAATCGCACCCGATGAACCTTAGCGTCGAGTTCCTCTCCGGCCAGGCCGCGAGGGACGCCAAGTCCGGCACGGAGTCGGTCGACGAGATGGCCGAGCTGGCACCTCCCTCGAAGCACGACGTGGAGGAGCTTTACGAGATACTCGGACCCCAGTTTATCCCCAATCTGGACACTACCGATACTGACAATGACGGCAAGATAGACTTCTTCGACACCGACGATGACAACGACGGGATATGGGACTGGGAGGACCCCGAGCCAAACACCCCTCTAGCCGAGGAGGCATCCGGTAACGGGGTCCCGGCACCCGGCGCGGTGGCAGCATTATCCATCGTTGCCGCAGCGGCGATACTCGCCTCTAGAAGGGATGACTAGGGTCCGGTAGCATGGAGGACGGGCGCAAGGCGGCCCTGGTGCTCGCCTCGCTGTTCGTGCTCATGGCATGGTCCAGCCCATGGTTCGAGATCACCGCCACGGGGACCTACACCGAGGGGCTCGAGCGTGAGCCCACAATCAGGACGCAGTACTCCATCGACAATGACCAGCAGACGTTCGAGCTGTCCATAGGCAACGCCACCCCACTCCTGCTATATTGGTTGCATAGGGAGGACGTCACCCCCCAGGTCGAGCCCCAGACCGAGCCCCAGGGCGATCAGGGCGGGGAAGCCACACCGGGGAGTCCCACCGAGCGAGACCAAGAGCCCTGCTCTGGCTCTTGCATGGACATGGCTCGGGACTCCTTGGGGGTCCTAATGGTCGCATTCCTCGCATCCCTGGTCGTCGCCGCCAACAGGCCACGGGCAACCACCAGAGCAGCAGCCTGCGGGTCATGGCTAGCCTGCCTCATCGCGATCATCGTTGCAGTCCCCATCGCCGCGGCAGCCGACTTCGGGATACTCTCGGACGACCAGGGTGACGGGGGAGGCTCCTCGACGGGGGGCTTCGACTCCGAGACTGACGATTCCGTGTCCGTCGACCAGTTCGCGCACTTCTCTTCCTATGCGGGATCTGGGGTGTCCTTGGATGGCCTGGTGTTCACCTACGACTCGGCCGGATACGACCTGGGGCTGCTGGATGAGGATGACAGGCAAGACGTCATCGACAACGCGCCCCAAGAGGGGGAGCCGGGCCACGAGTCACTGATCCGCTTCCACGGCGAGCTCGTCGCGGGACCCGGTGCTATCGTTTCGTGGTGGTTCCTGACCCTTCCCCTGACCGTTTACACCCTCTTCCCGGCCCGATCCTCCGACGAGGAAGAGTAGGTCCTGCCGAATCGGCTCAGTCCCTTCTGGCTGCAAACGATGCCAATAGGGAGGTCCCTACCGCCGAGGCAACCCCGAAGCCCGGCAGAGACGACTCCTCGTGCCTCCCGGGGTCTAGCGGGTAGACGTCTATGAGGTCAGAGTACCCATCCCCATCGGTATCAGGTACCAATGGGTCCGTGCCAGCCTCGATCTCGAATGCATCGGTAAGCATGTCGTTGTCGTCGTCTTCGTCCATGTTGTCGCCCCTTCCATCCATGTCGGTGTCGTTGGTCTCGGACGGGTCACGCGGGAATGCATCCTCGACGTCAATAGCCCCATCCCCGTCGTCGTCCTCATCGGCGTTGTCCCCCACTCCGTCTCCATCGAGGTCCGTGGTCTCGCTGGGGTCAAGGGGGAACTCATCGATCGAGTCGGGGACAGAGTCACCGTCGTCGTCCGCATCTGTTTCATCACACTCGCCGTCCGAATCAGTGTCCAGAGGCAAGGAGGTGGCATCTGACGAGTCGGTCAGGCAAACATCCTCCACCACGTCGCTCCACCCGTCACCGTCGTCGTCACCGTCGGTCACGTCGCAATCGCCGTCCCCGTCTGTATCCAATGGGATTGAGCCCGCATCGGCGGGACCGGTAAGGCACGCTGCCTCCTCCTCGTCGCTCCACCCGTCACCGTCGTCATCGGGGTCTGCATTGTCCCCTATCCCGTCCCCGTCGAGGTCCGTGCTCTCGCTTCCGTCTTCCGGGAACACGTCCGCATTGTCCCCGACACCGTCCCCGTCCGAATCGGCAGTCTCGGAACCGTCCAATGGGAAGGCGTCCGAGTTGTCACCCGTTCCATCGCCATCGGCGTCAACCCACTCATTCGGGTTCAGATGGAACAGGTCTACGTCGTCCCTGTGGCCATCTCCATCCGAATCACGGCTAAATCCATCAAGTGCCCATTCGAGGGTCTCGTCCGCGAAGGCCCCGTCGTTGAAAACGGGAGTGTGGCCCCCGTTTTCGATGCTCCAGAGAGCAACCCTATTCCCATCTTCGCAGTTGAGGTGCTCGTCCATAGTCGTCTCCTCCCCGCTCACCAATGCATCGAGGTCCAGAGTCCCCAGTTCAGTGGTCGAACCATCACAACCAGAGCGGTCTGCCCAGAATGATGTCGATAGGGTGGCAGACGGGTATTGGTTCAGTCCGCCCCACGACCAGAGAATACCCCCGTTGTACCATATCACGCTGTCCAGAGTTCCATGGACGTTCAGGATGTTGGGGCGTCCGGTGTCCTGGCAGTCGTTTGCGAAGTCATTGTAGTTGCCTCCTCCCATGCTCACAATAGATCGTATCAGCTGGCCTCTCTCACACGCCATTCTGTGCGACATGAATCCCCCGTTTGAGTGTCCTACAAGGATAATCCCGTCCGGGTCGGCCCCGTAGAGCGAAACAGCCTCGTCGATTAGTTCTGTGAGCCACTCCACATCATCGGAATCGATGTCCTCGAAGTTGCAGCAGGCATCGGTGGCGTTCCAGAACCTCGCTCCCGCGCTGTTTGCCGTTCCGTTCGGCCATAACAGCAGGTGCTCGTTCTCGTAGGTACTCTCGAACAGCTCCATCCAGTAGGAGTTCAGCCAGCCGTTACCCGAGAAGCCATGGAGGCTCACGACTAGGGGCAATGGCCGCGAGTAGTCATGCCCGCCCGGCATTGTGAGCATTGCCGTCCTGTCGGAAGGGCCGATCTCAACTTCCGAGAAATCATCTGTGTACTCGATCGCCCCATTACCCCACTCGTCGCATACTTCCCCCCATATTCCCTCAACGAATCCCTCATTGTCTACGAAGGGGTTCCTGTTGCCTTGAATCTCATACACCCGATTGTTTCTCTCCACCTCGTAGTCGCTAACCGGGTCCTGGTAGTGCCATGCGTAAAGCGTGCATATCCTGCCCAGGAAACCGTCGTCCTCGGAGGGCTCAGTCCAGTCGTTCACCAGGGTTAGTGATGGCTCCTCCCCGAACCCGTTGTACCTCATGTCCATGTAGAACACCGTTCGGGCTGCATCCCCCTTCGTGCCGTCCGCAGGCTCCCATGCCTGTGCAGAGGCGTCGCACTCGGTGCACTCCGAATGATCTTCCTCAGCCTCTCCGAAGTCCTTGTCGCTTCTCGCTGAGTTCACCGTGTTGTCAACTGGCCTCAGGGCATGCAAGTCGGTACCGGCGACCTTGGACATGATTGTCCCGAAGTCACCGTGAGACTTCGGCCACACGTGCTCCCTGTTCCACGAATCGCTGGTGCACTCATTCCCGTCCCCGCACGTGTCGTCCTCGGATTGGGACCTCTGCATGTAGAACAGTATCACGTTGTCCGAGTTCGCCGGGTCCTCGTCGACATGCCTAAGGTGGTCCCAAGCCGAGTAGTAGCTAACCACTGTGTGATTGCGGACGATGTCGTACAGTTTCTCGTGCAACTCGCCCCCATTCAGCCCCTCTGTTCCTTCGTAATAGTCTTCGAACGAATTCGAGCCCAGCTGCCCCCTGTCATCCTGTAATAGGACGTGCTGCGGCGATGCGTGGAGCATCAATGCGGCAACCGCCAGTGCAAGCTTCCAATTCTTCACCTTCTTGGGTAAGGGAGGCCAAAGATAACTCTCTCCTACCACTGTTTACCCCCTATGTCCCGTATGGGTAGCATTGCAGTCATATTTATTTGCGGACCGCCCCATGAGTTTTCATGTCACAATCTGGCATGGGCACCTTTGCCGTTCGGGTTAATGGTAAGCTTGCAGAGGAGATTGGCGCATCCAGGATTAGCGTTGAGGTCGGTGTTCCAGCGACCATTCAGGACATCTTGGACGAGCTAAGCTCCAGTTATCCTGGCTCTTCAGGAACGTTACTTGAGGCGATACCATTCGCCTCAGGAAACCACCGAGGCACTGCAGAAGAGGTCCAACCAGACCAGGAGATAACTCTGCTGATGCCTGCCGCCGGAGGATGACAAAGGAGAAAAGAAAATGACAGTAGAAACGAAAGGAAGCGAAACAGTATACGTAAACGAGTTCACCGATGGTGTTCTAGACCCAGAAAAGCCAATGCTAGGACCTGTGAAGGACGGGGGCCACATAATTGCTAACACTGCACCAGGTTGCTGGGGGCCGATGATCACCCCTGAGTTACGTGGTGGACACGAGGTGACGATCCCGGTAGCCGTCGAGGGTGCAGAAGTGGGGGATGCAATAGCAATCCGAATCAAGGCCATTTCAGTGACCTCAATCGCCACGGCATCGGGGAACGATTACTGGGTTGACGGCCTCTACATGGGAGATCCCTACGTTGCCAAGTACGACCCCGACAACGACGAGTTGAATCCAGAGAGCTATGTCGAGGGAATCGGCGAGGACGCTGTCAAGTTCAAGTCCACAGACAAGCCTGCAAGCCCCTTCAAGTTCACAAACGGGTACACTATTGCGTTCGACAACAATAGGAGCCTAGGGGTTACACTTGACAAGTCCGCATCTGAGAAGATTGCTCATGATGCAAAGCACTACGCTGCAATGCCCCAGAATGCGATACAGCACTCAATCCTGACGTTCTGCCCGCATCACCTAGTGGGACTGGTAGCTAGGCTCAGACCCTTCATGGGACAACTAGGGACGTGTCCGTCGATCGCCATGCCAGACTCCCACAACGCTGGTGACTTCGGGACGTTCCTCGTCGGTGCCCCCCATCCTCAGGCAATAACCGCAGACGATCTCAAGCACCGGACAGATGGCCACATGGACATCGACGCGGTGAGGGCCGGATCTATATTGGTCTGCCCAGTCAAGGTCCCGGGAGGCGGGATATACATGGGGGATATGCATGCCATGCAAGGCGACGGCGAGATTGCCGGCCACACAACCGATGTTTCGGGCACTGTGACTCTACAGGTCCACGTTCTGAAGGGATTGGACATTGATGGCCCGATTATCTTCCCAGTGGAGGAAGACCTCCCCTTCCTGGCCAAGCCGATTTCCGAAGAGGAGAGGGCCCTGGCCGAGCAGGTCGCCAGTGAGTGGGGCATGGCAGGCGTGGAGGACGCAGTCCCGATTTCCGTTGTGGGAACAGGCCCCGACCTAAACTCGGCCACAGAGAACGGCCTGGAGAGGTCCGCTGAACTACTTGGAGTGACAGTTCCTGAGATACGGAACAGAGCGACAATAACCGGCTCAATCGAGATCGGCAGGGCACCAGGAGTGGTTCAGGTGACCTTCCTAGCACCCTCTGAGAAGATGGGAGAGCTAGGCCTCCTGGGCCTCGCTAACGACATGTACTGAGAAAAGCACAGGACCGCCCATGCGGTAACCTGAAGGTAAACATCATTATCCCGACACATGAGTAGCAAACCCGTCGCACTAGCACTGATCGTTTTCCTTAGCATCCTCTCAGGCCTAGCATCCTTAGATCATGCCACTGCACAGTCCAACTCCGGCTCGGGAGAAGCGGATTTCGAGCCACAGATGGTTGGTGATTGCGACCCCAGCCAGGCACACCCACTCGGATCCGATCAGGCATCAGCACTGCCTTCAGGCGAGCTGCAGATAGAGCCCTCGGTGGTGTTCCTTGACGAGACCTTCACCCTTACCTACCGGTCCAACGGCGGTGAGGGCCCCTGGGGGGAGAGCAGCACCCGGATACCCTCCTGGCTCGGCTTCCAGATCGAGAACGAGAGCGGCTCACACGAGCTTTTCGACGATGGGACGAACGGAGACGCCGTCTCGGGCGACGGAGTCTACTCCAGGGCCTGCCTGCACTTCTCCGAGGACGTGCTTTCACCCGGGGAGATTGCGACCGAGATCATGGGAATGGCCGTCCTGAGCACATCTCTCAGGGGGACAACATCGTTCCAGCAGGCCTCAGACAACGTCAGGACCACGGACGGTGGCTACTTCGTGACGATGGGGGAGTCATACGGCGAGAGGTGGTCCAACGGCTGGGAGCACGTCAGCCCGTCCCTTTGCTCGGCATGCTATGACGCATGGAACGTCTCCGGGCACGTGTTCGACTTCATCTCGATACAGACCAGGGACTCCGTAGGGGGGGCAGGGTACGTCCGATTCCATGATCCGGTGGGCAACATCGGCATGAACCCCCCCTGCGAGCACAGCTCCCACTGCTACTCCCCTCTGGACGGGCGAGAGCATCCCGAGCTGAGGGGCATGCTACACATGCAGTACGTCACCAACGGGGGGCTAACACACGAGATGGGGCACGGCCTCCTTGGACTCGACTCTGGTGAGTTCCCCGAGGAGGGAGAGGGGGCGTGGAACAGCGGTGACGGAATGCACCTCGACAGCGACACGACCGTCAGGGGCGACCTCTCGGGGCCATTCTGGGACCCGGACAGGGGATGGCCATACGCCGTGCAGATCGAGGACGAGAACGGCGACCGCACTGAG